>RCNC010000271.1_pt1 | contig 31287 bp, 17 predicted proteins | sample 2041301 | NCBI WGS metagenome assembly RCNC01 (sample SAMN09708231, study PRJNA481090) | Marine sediment metagenome, whole genome shotgun sequencing project. | biome: marine sediment; feature: ocean; material: sediment; isolation source: Sewage treatment plant 13A marine sediment (STP13A) ... | reverse complement strand
TTGGTACAGCATCATTACCTCATATCCTTATCCGTTATTATACGGTCCCCAGTCAACGCGCTGCCAGGAAATCTACAATTGTTGCGATTGCTGCCATTGGTTTTTTCTATGTTCTGACCCTGTTTATGGGATTGGGTGCTGCTGCGAATGGTGTATTAAACCTGGAAGACGGAAATATGTCAGCCCCACTCTTAGCCAAAGCTTTTGGTGTTGGATTATTTGCTATTATATCAGCAATAGCTTTTGCTACCATCCTGGGAACTGTGAGTGGTCTTATTGTTGCTTCATCCGGTGCTATTGCCCACGATCTGGTTGACAGATATATGGGTAAACAGCTTTCGGATAAGGCAAAAGTGAAAGCAGGGAAAATTGCTGCAGCTTGCGTGGGTGTTGTGGCTATTATTCTGGGAATAATATTTAAAGGGATGAATGTTTCTTTCCTTGTTGGTTGGGCTTTTGCTGTTGCAGCTTCTGCAAACCTACCGGCAATATTAATGTTGCTTTTCTGGAAAAAGACGACTGCAAAAGGTATTGCTTCGTCAATCATTGTTGGTATTGTAAGCGCTATTGGTATTATAGTGACGGGCCCCTCAATAAGTCAACAATTTTTCAGGACTGAAGGATTGCACGGACTGGATTCACCGGCAATAATTTCCTTTACTCTGGCATTGCTTACACTTATTATTGTGTCCTTAGCAACACAGAAAGATAACGAAAAGTTGGCAGCCAAAGTGTCTGTAGAACCGACTGAATAAATCTTAAATACCAACTGATGAAAAGAGTAAGCATTTTAGTATTGTTAATCCTGATGGTTCAAGGAATCTCAGCCCAGGATAAAGAAAAAGACGAAAAGAAGAAGTTTGGTATAAAATTCTCAGGCTTTGTGAAAAATGATTTCTTCTATGATTCAAGGCAGACCGTTTCTGCCCGGGAAGGACATTTTTTATTATGGCCTGCCCCAGAGAAGCCTGATGAAGCAGGTAATGATATTAATGCAAAAACAAATTTCAATTTTCTTGCAATACAATCACGGTTGAAGGCTGCTATAACCGGCCCAGACGCTTTCGGAGCCAAAACATCCGCTGTTATAGAGGCTGATTTTTTCGCACAGCTCAATGCCAATATCAACCTCCTTAGATTGAGACATGCTTACTTAAAATTGAACTGGGAACACCTGGAATTACTCGCTGGTCAAACCTGGAATCCACTATTTGTAACGGATTGTTTTCCGGGAACCGTATCATTTAATACAGGAACTCCATTACAGTCTTTTGCCAGGAATCCTCAAATACGGGCCACCTATAATATTAGTGGTTTCAAAATCATAGCTGCTGCCTTAGCACAGCGAGACTATGCAACATGGGGCATGGGCGGTGCTTCATCTCGGTTTTTAAGAAATTCTGCTGTACCAGACATGCAATTGCAGCTACACTATGGTTCTGAAAGTAGTAATTCAGGATTAAAGTATGTTTTTGGGGCAGGAATTGCGTTCAAGACTATTGTTCCGCGCCTTGAGAGCGAAATGGGGCCAAGTAATAGCATCTATAAAGTAAATGAAAAAGTTCAGGGCCTAACAGCCATGGGATTTGCTAAAATAACTACAAAACCGGTGACCATAAAATTTCAAGCCCGTTATGGTGAGAACATTACTGATTTGTTGGCCATAAGTGGTTTTGCAGTCAAGGAAGTGGCCAATACTACAACTGGCGAACTCTCCTATACACCATTAACTAACATGACCTTCTGGGGTGAGATACATTCAAATGGGGAAAAAATACAATTTGGACTTTTTGGTGGTATAACGAATTCACTAGGAACCAAGGAAGCCATGTCTGACCCGGCAAATAATGTTTATGGACTTGGCACAAACATTAAATCACTTTGGAGAATCTCTCCAAGAGTTATATTCAATGCCGGCAAAGTAAGAATAGCCCTGGAAATGGAATATACACAGGCGCTATACGGGGATGGCTTTGATATCCACTATAGACCATCCAGTACTACAACTGCTTCGAATTTTAGGGGTTTATTAGCTGTTTATTACTTTTTTTAATCATAAAATCTAAGCTGAATCCTATTTAGGTTCTTATTTTTCTTTTTTAATGAGCTATTCGTATCTTAAGGATTCGGCAGGGTTCACTCGAGCTGTTTTTGAGACCTGCGCAATAACTGTTGTCACAGCAATGACCAAAACTACAAATACCGGTACAACAAAGAACCACCAACCGATTGTAATACGAAAAGCAAAATTCTCAAGCCATCGTTGCATTACAAAATAAGCAATTGTGAGACCAATAGGTACTGCAATCAGGATTTGATAAATAAAGTACCGAATCAATAGCAAAATACTATTAAAGACTGAGGAGCCAAGAACCTTTCTTATGCCTATCTCTTTTGTCCTCTGTATGGTGATGAAAGACGAAAGTCCAAAAAGTCCGAGGCAAGCAATAAAAATGGTTAGAAAAGAAAAAGATCCAAAAACTATCCCAAACCGAATTTCTCCCTTATACTGTTCACGGTAATAATCATCCAAAAAGAAATAACTGAATGGATTTTTACTAAAAAACTTCCCCCATTCCTCCTCCACAAAGGTCAAAACATCCTGTATGCTAGCCTGAGGTTCAAGCTTAATGGAATAAAAGCCAGAAACGCTTTCAAAAAATCTAAAGACCAACGGATCAGGAATTTCTTTAAGACCTTCCTGGTGAAAATCCTTCACTACTCCAACAACACTGAATGTATCTCCCCAAAAGAATATTTGTTTATCCAAAACTGCACTATAATCATCAAAACCCAAAAGCTTTACTGCTTTTTCATTGAAGATAACTGTTTCACTGTTCATTCCGAATTCAGGAGAGAAGTTCCTACCTTCCAGTATGGTAAGTCCGTAAAGGTCTATATAATTCCAATCCATTCCTATTATCCTGTACTGATTCCCCTCTGCAGGGTCCTGGCCTAACAACCGGACTCCCCCGGCATTCCAGGGAGGTTTCCGACCAGGTATAGCTGTAGAACTGGTAAACTTCTCAATTCCAGGATTTCGAAGAAGCTCTTCCTTGAAAGCATTAAATGTCTCATTATATGTAGAATCGCCTACGCTGGGACCTTGAATTACCAATACATTGTCGATATCGACGCCAAGCGTTTTATTTTGCATAAATGATATCTGCTTATAAACCAACAAAGTCCCAGCAATTAAAACAATGGAAATTGTAAATTGAAAAATTACGAGAAATTTACGCAATGCCAGGCCTTTATTATTCTGACTAAACTTCCCCTTGATAATGGAAACTGGCTTAAAGGAGGAAAGGAAAAATGCAGGGTATGCTCCAGAAAGAATGGCCCCCATGATAAAAATTATAATAATAGCAGCCCAAAATTTAAAATTACTCCCAAGACTATAATCCAACATCTCTCCGGTAATCTGATTAAAAAGTGGGTATATAAGAGATACTAAAAGTATGGCCAGAACTATACTGATAATATTTACCAGAATCGATTCTGAAAGGAATTGTGAAATTAGCTGACGTCTATTTGCACCGGAAATTTTTCGCATTCCCACTTCTTTAGCCCGGTCAAGGGATTTAGCTGTTGACAGGTTGATATAATTGATCCAGGCTATAATTACAAGGAAGATGGCAATTATTATTAAGGAATACACCGATTGGGCATTCCCGTTTACCTCAGCTTCAAACATAAAATTGGAAGTCAGGTGAATTTTCCGTAAAGGCTGAAGATTATATATTGCATCTGAATTATAACTCCTCAAATCCTCACCAATTTGTTCTTCGACAAAAGCAGGAATCTTAGCTTCAAAAACCTTGTAGTCTGCCTCCGAATTCAATAATATGTAATTATAGAACCCATCCCATTGCCAGGCTGTATTGACTCCAGGAGTCACGGTTACGCGGGTTTCCCAGGAGACCAGAATATCAGGTTTCAAATGGGAATTAACCTTTACATCTTCAAATATCCCAACGATAATGAGTTCTAATTCTCCATTAAAAAGAAGACTTTTACCAATTGGATCTTCATCTCCAAAATACTTGTGAGCGGTAGATTGTGAAAGGATAGCTTCAAACGGCTTTTTCAAAACCGAATTAACATCCCCTTCAAGGAGTTTAAAAGAAAATACTTCAAAGAAAGATGTGTCCGCCATATAAATATTCTCCTCTCTAAACTTTTTTTCACCCCAGGAAAGCACTCCATCTCCCTTCGTAAACCGAGTAAAGTTCTCTACCTCCGGAAAGTTTTCATACAAAGCCTGTCCAACTGCTGAACATCCTGCTGCCCATTGGGTAGTTAACTCACCTTTATTGTATCGATCTTGTTGTATTCTGTAAATCCGGGTCTCCTTTTCATGAAAATCATCGTAACTCAATTCAAATCGAACATATTGGATGATAAGAATAAAGGCGGTCATACCAATGGCCAGTCCAAGGATATTTATTACAAGGGATAAAAGGTTTTTCTTAAAGTGTCGAAGTGCAATAAGGAGGTATACTTTAATCATTTTAGCTCAGATTAGGATAGGAATTCAACTAAGGTAAAAATATATGATGAATAACCAGTATATGTATTCCAATGATGAAGTTCAGCTTATAACCTTCAAAAATCAAAAAAAGATTTTTCATGAGATTGTTATTTTGTTGATTATAAAATAAATTCACAAGTCTCAATTGTAAAAACTCACGGAGCAAATCTAAAATTTAAATCTGAATCGTGATCCACAATATTTATACCAACTACTTTTACAAACTAATTAACTGGCAATTAAGCCTTTTACACTTCAAGTTAGAGTAAATATTTATTACCATTTCCGGACAATTATTGTTCGATTTTGATACAATTATTAATCACTTGTCTATGTTTTCAACAACCGTTAATGAGTTGGAATCAAACTTCTAATTAGATAGCTTCTGGAGCGATATATTTAAGAATGATTAGGCCTTGTTAATAAAAAATGCTTTTGTAACTTTATCAGGTAGCGTCAATAAATAAAATCCTTAGTTTTTAAAAAGATCAAATTATGAAAAGTTATAGCTGCTGTTTCCTGGCCTTAATAATCTTATCAGGCATTCAGGTATTTGCTAAAGAGTACCATGTTGCACCGGATGGTAATAACTCAAATGATGGTTCTAGAAAAAATCCTTTTCAAACCATTTCAAAGGCTACAAAGCATGCTTTCCCGGGAGATACAATAACCGTACATGAAGGCACTTACAGGGAATGGATAAATCCCCTACGTGGTGGGGAAAACGATTCTAATAGGATTACTTATAGAGCCGCAAAGGGAGAAAAAGTAGAGATCAAGGGTTCTGAAATAATTAAAGGATGGGAAAAAGTTCAGGGAAGTGTATGGAAGGTGAGTATTGAAAACTCTTTTTTTGGAGATTACAATCCCTATATAGATTCTATATATGGAGACTGGTTTTACAGAATGGGGAGAGTACATCATACGGGAGAAGTTTTCCTGAACGGAAAATCACTTTACGAGAAAGAGACACTTGAAAAAGTACACAAGCCAGAAGGGAATCCAAAAACAAATGATACTGAGGGCTCAAAGTATACCTGGTACTGTGAAAGTGATGATACTTATACAAGCATCTGGGCAAACTTCCATGAAAATAATCCAAATGAGGAGTTGGTTGAGATCAGTGTCAGAAGAACCTGTATTTATCCGGATAAGCCTGGAATAAATTATCTTACGTTCAGTGGATTTCATATTAGCCAGGCAGCTACCCAATGGGGAGCCCCCACAGCTGAGCAGATTGGAATGATTGCCACCCATTGGAACAAAGCATGGATCATAGAAAATAATATCATAAGTGATTCAAAATGTTCAGGTATTACACTGGGAAAAGAACGTAGCACTGGTCACAATGTATGGTCAGCTGATCCAAGTATTGATGGTTCAATCCACTACATTGAGGTTACTTTTAGAACCCTGCAAAATGGTTGGAGTAAAGATAATATTGGTTCACACATTGTAAGGAACAACCAGATTTACAATTGTGAACAGACCGGTATATGTGGAAGCCAGGGAGCTGCATTCAGTACCATAGAGAACAATCACATCTATAATATCTGGACAAAAAGACAATTCACCGGTGCAGAAATTGGAGGAATTAAATTTCATGCTCCTATTGATGTCATTATAAGGGGTAATCGGTTTCATAATTGTGGCCGGGGCCTCTGGTTAGATTGGATGACACAAGGAACCCGTGTAAGCAGGAATCTTTTCTATAATAATGATCTGGAGGATCTTTTCCTGGAAGTAAATCATGGCCCCTTTGTTATAGATAACAATATTATGTTGTCAAACTCCAGCATAAAAACGCAATCTCAAGGGGGCGCTTACGTACAAAACCTAATCGCGGGAACGGTATATATGTGGAGTGAACCCAATCGTTTTACTCCTTACCACCTTCCTCACTCTACGGAGATAACCGGGCTCTCTACTATTTATTCAGGGGATGATCGATTTTACAATAATATCTTTGTTGGTAGCGGTGAAAAAATCAAAGAAAACAACAAATATAAATTCGGTCTGGAAGAATACAAAAAAGCGAAACTCCCCTGTTTTATTGGTGATAATTTCTATTATTATGGAGCAAAACCCAGCAGAACTGATGAAAACGAAGCAATAGTATCGGAATTTAACCCCCATATTATTCTAGAGGTTAAAGAAGAAAATGTATTCCTGCATATTCGTTTTGATAAGAAGTACTTTACAAATAGTGCGGAGATTATTAGTACTGAAATACTGGGGAAAGCAAAAATTCCAAACGCCTATTTCGAAAACGCCGATGGCTCAGAATTAAGAATTGATCAAGACTACTTTGGCAACCATCGTTTAGAAGGAAACAACAGGGTTGGACCTTTTAGCAATATCAAGAAAGAAAAAGAGGTTTTAAAGATCTGGTAATCATAACTATAAACTGTAATTCAAATAAATCATTAGTAAAATGAAAAAACGAGGAAATGTTTCATTTGATAAAAGGTTCTTTTCTAAAAATTTTAGTTCATTCAAAGATTCTTCAATTGCTGAACGATTTTCGTATATCCATAAGAATAACCATTGGGTAGGCCAGAGCACAGTTTCAGGGGAAGGTTCTGAAGAAAAGCAAACACAGGAGGTCAGGACAAATTTGCCAAAAATAATTTCACAATTTAAGATTAGAACTATACTAGATATACCCTGTGGTGACTTTAACTGGATGAAAAACATAGAGTTAAATATCAAGCAGTATATTGGAGGAGACATTGTTCCTGAGATCATAGAACAAAATAATACCAGGTATTCAAATGATAATAGGAAGTTTCTCCAACTGGATATTATTAAAAATAAACTTCCCATGGTAGACCTAATATTTTGTAGGGATTGCCTGGTACATCTCTCAAATGAAGATATTCAAAAATCCATTGAAAACATTAAGAATAGCAACTCACAATATATACTCACTACCACTTTTACAGAGTGTGAAGTCAATGAGGATATAATAACTGGGGATTGGCGAATAATCAACTTATGTCAGGATCCTTTTAATTTTCCAGAACCGATTTTGGTAATAAATGAAGACTGCACAGAGGGCAATAAAACATTTTCAGACAAAAGCCTAGGTTTGTGGAAGATCTCTGATTTATAAAATAAAACATAATCCGTTTAAGAGTGCTTAATTAATTAATAATACATAAAAACATGAAAACAATAAAGATTTTATTAATTGGTATCCTCATGTGTCCTTTATTCACAACTCAAGCACAAGAAAATCTTTTTATCCCGGACTTATCAAAGATTAGTGATTCTAATCTATGGACTCTTCATAATAGGGATTTAATTCCTGGGAATGAAGTGCATTTAAATGCTAACCAGGGGGATGGTTTGCTCTGGTCAAACGACCTGGTTTTTGAAGATGGCACCATTGATCTGGATATAAAAGGAAAGAATGAAAGAGGGAGAAGTTTTTTAGGAATTGCCTTTCATGGTCTGAATGACAGCACCTATGATGTTATCTATTTCAGGCCTTTTAATTTTGAAGACCCTTCAAGAAATGGTCATTCAGTTCAATACATATCTCACCCAGAATATACCTGGTATAAATTGCGTGAAGAACATCCGGAAAAGTATGAAAATGCCGTGTTACCTGCTCCAGACCCCAATGGATGGTTTCATGCCACTATAATTATTAAATATCCAGTAGTAAAAGTATATGTTGATAATGCTAAAGAACCTTCCCTGACTATTAATCAACTCAGCTCAAGAAAAAAAGGCTGGATAGGGTTTTGGGTTGGGAATGGTTCTGAAGGATATTTTAAGAATCTGGAAATTTCGAAAAAATAAAATTAGTTTCGCTTAATTATCAAAAAGCCTTATAAAAGTGACTCCATGGGGCTGAATTTCTGTGGTATACGCATCTTTATATTTACCCAGGTTCTGATGACGCCAGAGGTCTCGTATTCTTTTTTCTCCTGAAATACCCAGATCCGCCCAGCTTAAGGTAATGTTCCGGAGACTGTTTTTCAGATTAAAGATTCCAATAGCTATCGAGCCATCGGCCATTGGCTTTACCAAAATAAAATCTTCGTTTGTTTTATGTAATAATTTTGCCTGTTTCCCCAATGGATCCTGGTTCACCTCAATCACTTCATGATTACACAAAATATTTAGGGTGAATTTATCAAGCTTAGCCATGTCTCCACTGAAAACTAAGGGGGCAGCCATGAGTGACCACATTGACATATAGCTGTATTGTTCCCAGGGAGTAAGGTCAGTTGGTTTACCTTCTCCCATTCCATGAGCATTTCCTACCCACCCTATCAATATATAATCCGGGTCGTTCCAGGCACCGGGTTGGGCATATTCATCATGCTCAGCATTGCTCAAACCAATTGAATAAAAACCTGGTAGATGTTTATGTTCTTCCAATCCAAGGTCGCCCGTTGTTCGCCAGCTATTACCTACTTCTCCTCCCCATTCCCACACATTGCCCATCCCGTATTGACACAGGTTTAGCACAATATCCCTATCTTGCTTTTTCAGCTCACTCCACATTTGACTGTATGGTTTTATAAAATAGTCCGGATCACTTTTATTGCCAGCCACTTTTTGGTAGCTACACCAATCGTATTTTAAAAAATCAAATCCCCAATCAGAAAAAGTCTTTGCATCTATGGCTTCATGGGTATAGCTACCTTCATAACCAGCACATGTGCTCGGTCCTGGAGATATATACAATCCCGCTTTTAGTCCTTTTTCATGAATATAGTCTGCCATTTTCTTCATGTCAGGAAATCGTTTATTGGGTATGATCACCCCTTGCTTGTCCCTACTTTTTCCATTTATATCAGGATCTTTAGAATTCAGCTTCATCATCCAGCAGTCATCGATATTAACAAATTGATAACCGAAATCGGCCATTCCAGTAGCAATCATCTGATCGGCAGCCGTCCTCATAATTTCATCGCTAACCCGATCGTAATGAATATACCAGCTATTCCATCCCATAGGAGGAGTCAATGCCAGCTTATCCCCCACTATAAGAGTAAATTCCTTAGAAAATGAACCGTGACTATTACTGGCCATCATGGTCATGGTATATTCTGCTGCCTTATGAATAACACCTGATAGAATACCGGTTTCCTCATCCAGGACAATCCCCTCAGGAAGGTTTTTGGCACCAAATTTTATGGGCCGATCACCCGTACAGGGTATACGATAAATCAGTGGGGATCCAGGCCGTAAACCATAGATTCCTGGGCCATTAATCCGGGGGGATGGAGGTGGTTCAGGGGTAAGAATATAATCCTGATATTTTCCTCCATACCCTTCCTGAGCCCAACTCCAACATGGAATGGTCAGAATGAACAATAAAAATAAGAATCTCATAGATGTGTAATATGCTCCTAAATATTATCTAAACTTTTGGTAGTAAATAAGGATCGCGATAATCTCTTGTAAGCATTCTATCCGCTTCCTTGTCTTTTACAAACTTCTCTGAATCACCTTTAAAGCTTAACTCCCTGTTTAGGCGATAAGAGATATTTGCAATGATGGGTAATGCAGAAGAATAATAGCCCACATCAATATCGCAATTCAAATCCTGATACTTACCCGACCTGATGGCATCAATGAAGTTTGCATAATGCTCTGTACCACCTGGTGCTGCAAGGTATGCGGAGTTTTTTTTCTCAGTCTCGGAAGATTCCATGCCAGAGCCGGCAAAAGGCTCCTTTTCACGCTTCTTAAAAGCCACCCAGGTTGATCCGTTTATTGCCATCCAACCTTCGGTACCCAGGAAGATATTTCCGATTTTAATATCCAGAACGGATTCACCACATGTATATCTGCCACGCGTTTCAAATTCAAGCATTTTCCCATCATCATATTTAAATAAGGAAGTTTGGGTATTGGGTGTTTCCTGTGAACACTCTTTGGGGTCAATTCCATAGATTCCTCCAAAGGAAGAAATTTTAACAGGATGCTCATTCTTGTTCAATCCCCAGCGAGCAATATCAAATTGATGAGGTCCCTGGTTTCCAGTATCCCCATTTCCGGTATCCCAATGCCAGTGCCAGTTATAATGAACTCTTTTTTCATTGTATGCCCTTTGAGGAGCAGGCCCCAACCACATGTCATAATGCAAACCAGCTGGCGGTTGTGAATCAGGTGCAATTCCAAATGAATCCCGTGGTTTATAACATAAGCCTTTGGCCAGATACACATCACCAATTCCACCTTTATGCAAAAAGTCCATGGCTTCCATTATATTGCTTATCGATCTGTTTTGAAAACCTACCTGTACGATAGTGTTATTTTTACGAGCAGCTTCGATCATCTTCCTCCCCTCATAGATATTATGAGTACAAGGCTTTTCAACATATACATGCTTACCTGCCTGGGAGGCCCAGATTGTCCCCAGCGCATGCCAATGGTTTGGTGTGGCAAATGATACGGCATCTATATCCTTGTCTTCGAAAACTTTACGCATATCCCATTCCGTTCCAGGCTTCGACCCCTGGTGCTCTTCCATTAGGGCAACCCGCTCAGCATACAAGTTTTCATCCACATCACAGAGTGTTTTTACAAGAATATTTCGGTTTGACGAAAGCTGGCCCCATTTTTCCATGTGGCCCCTGCCCTGACCACGAATTCCAATTACTGACATCAATATTCTGTCATTGGCTCCTTGAATACGTCGGTAAGATGCTGCGCTAAAGCCAACGGCTCCCATGGAAAGTCCAATTGTACCTGCTACTGTCTTTTTTACAAATTCTCGTCTTGTTTCACTCATGGTTATATGCTTTTAATAATTTAGTAAGATTCGATATAAAAAGAGAAATAATCACCTTGCTATTGCACATGCAAGATAGCAAACATGTACTAAAATCTGATAATATATAATCCTATTTTTATTAATTCTAAATCAAATAATAAGATTGCAAGGGAAAGCTATGAGAAAATATAAATAAACATTATTTGGAATAATTATAAATAATTGTATAGTTTTGTGAATCAAACAAATATTAGACTGCATAAGGCATAAATAATACATGAATCCAATATACACAGTCAAATTCAAGAAGCAACGAAATTGGATTATCCTTATTTTGTTTTTTTTATCCATACCCACACTAGAAGCCCAGAAATATGAAGACAAAGCCTATTATTTAATTGATTCACTTGTTCTTGAAGAAATGGTGGATAGTGATATAGAGCTATTGGAATCTTCTCTACGGCAATATTTTGAGGCAAAAAATGATACCACAAGATTCACTGCTATATTTCAAATAACCCAGGGAATGGCGCATGAGGACTGGTCCAAATACAACGAATTTCTATATCTTAAATTACAGGAAATGTTAGCCAGCACCTCCCTAACCGAAGGGGAAACATTATATGGTAAAAGAATGCTTGCCAACGTATTGGGTGATTTTGGTTTTTACGCTGCATCGGTGCAAGGTGATTTTAACAGAGCTTTTGATTATTTCAATGAGGCACTTAATTTATCTGAGGAAATAGGCGATAAGTACAATATGGTTACCATGCTAAATAATATTGGCAGCGTTTCTGAAAGATTTGGAGATATAAGCAGGGCTCTGGAAAACTATCATAGGAGTTTATTGATTTGTGAGGAGATTGGACATAGAAAGGGCATGCCTAGCCTGTTAAACAACATTGGCCTTATCAATATGAAGCAGGGAAATTACCCTGAGGCCCTGGACTATCTAACAAAAAGTTTGAACCTGCATGAAGAGTTCGAGGAATATGATAATGTTGCAAGAAACCTGGAAAATATAGGTTTGATTAATAGCCGACTTGGAAATTCAAAAGAAGCCATGCGATATCTTCTTCAAAGTTACACCACCGCTGAAGCTATTGGTGATAAGGCCATTATAGCAAGGTCTTTAAAAAGTGTGGCTGCAGAATACATCAAACAGGATAGCCTTGATAAGGCTGAAATGTATAGCCAAAAGGCCATGGATGTATATGAAGACTTAGGCAATAAAAGAGGTCTTGCCTCCATAAACCTTTTATTTGGTGAATTAGCACTTAAAAAAGGGGATTTGAAAAGTGCAACCGATTATGCGACGAAGAGTCTTAAACTATCTCAAGAACTTGGCTTCCCGGATGATATCAGAAATGCAGCCTTGCTATGCAGCAATATTTCCCAGAATAACCAGGATTTTAAAGAAGGTTTGGAAATGTACAAGCTATACATTTCAATGAGGGATAGCATTTTAAATGTAAGTACCCGGGAATCAACTATTGCTCAACAAACTATTTATGAAATTGAAAAAAACCAGCTACTTAAGAAGCAGGCCGAAAGTGAAGCTGCCAGAATTGCTCAGGAGGAAAGAAACAGTCGAAACAATTTCCAGTACGCCATAATATTTATAGTAATTTTAATTTTCTTTGTAGGAGTATTTTCATTAGGAAAGATCAAATTGGGTCCAAAGCTTACTCAAGCTTTTATATACCTTGCTATACTAATTCTTTTTGAATCATCATTGGTAATTGCCGATCCATACGTTGAGGAAATTGCAAATGGGGAACCAGTGTGGAAATTATTAGCAAATGTGGGGATAGCCCTACTCCTCTTCCCAATCCACAGTATTTTGAACAAAAGACTAAAACATAGAGTCCAAAGAAATAATAATTTGGACAAAACCTTAGCCAAGTCTTGAAAGTTCCAGCAGTTTATCTCTGTTGATGATTTTGATCTCTTTATCTAAGATTTCAATAATGCCATCAGCAACAAACCTTTTTAAAACCCTCACAACATTATCTCTGGTCATTCCGGATAATTCGGCAATATCTTGTTTACCAATAATTATTTCACAATTTTCTCCCGTGAATACTTCGGAGGAAAGATAAAGTAAGGCATCCGCTAATCTTCCGTGCATTTGTTTCTGCGTATTACTTAAAAACCTATTGTAAAGATGGACCGTTTCAAGATTCACCTGCTTCCAGAACAAGTCTCCAAATGCAATATTGGTTCGGATGACTGCTTTAAATCTTTCCAGGTTAATAAAACAGACGGTTACATTTTCTAAGGCTCTAGCTGTATAATGATGTCTGTTATCAATAAACAGACCCGGACCACCCAAAAGTTCCCATTGCCGAGCAATTTTAAATGTCAATTTATGCCCACCAACCCCTTCCAGGTATAGTTTAACCTTCCCCCTGGTAAGGGATAAGATATTATTTGCTGCAGAGCCCTGTTTAAAAATTATATCTCCTGCCTTATATTCCACTTCGTACCTGTCCTTATTAAGATTTTGTAGCTCTTCTTTTGAAAGTAAATTGAAAAGAGGTGACCTGATATCACATTCCACACAGGTTTGACATTTGGGAGAATTGGAATACATGGAGTGAATCAATCAGCTAGGAGTTAAATTTCGAATGTGAATATAATAAAACTTAATTACATAACAGTTGCGTTGCAGGACGTGACCGATTCGGTTTATATCGAATTTTAGACGATTTATAAATAAGAAAGCCCTGCGAAACAACGCCTGCAAAAGAAAAATACGATTCTAATTTTTATTTACTTCAAATAAATTTTTTTACCTAAAAATCTAATTCATTGGATTTTAAACAGAGCTAATAAAAACTTTAATATTTACAATATGAAAACATTTTTACCCAATCAATATTCTTACCATACTTTAAGGGTAAAGACAAATCCCCTTTTGACTCTTCTGATACTGTTGATTCTACTTCCAGTTGGAGCCTTTGGTCAAGGAAAAGGAAAAGGAAAAGGAAAAAAGTATGAACCCATAAATATTACATTGGATTGTGTTGAGTACATAGGTCATGGTAAATACCGAGCCTATTTTGGATACGACAATCCAAATAAAGATGAAATTGTTTTCCCTGAAGAAAACAGTGTTATCATTAAAATAAAAGGCAATGCTTATGGACATCGCCAATTTAAGAAAGGTCGCAATTACAAAGTTTACAATACAGTATTTGATAGAAAAGACAATGTAAAGTGGCGTATTCTATTCCCTGGTGATGATCCAAATGACCCACTTTCATGGAAAGAGGTTATCGCTGATATAGATTCATATCTTTGTCAGGAAGAAACAAATATTCTTCCTTATTATGAACCACCAGAAGGGGGAAAAATTATTAATTCAGTTCTCAGTGCTGAGTTATCTTCCTTGAATAGGGTCTACCTTGAAGTGAATGACCCCACCCAATTCATGTCTGATGACATTTTTCAAATTAGTTCAGATGGCACAAAAGTGCTGATTGAAATAGTTGCGCTTTCCAGTGGTGGCTATTCTAATATGATGGTGTCAGACATAATTACCAATAATCTTGTAATCCAAAACCAAAATCCAGCAAGCCTAACCGTAACAGGCTGGTTCCCAATTGAAAATTTAACACAGATTAATTCACTTATTGATTATGTAAGCATTGCACGTCCAGTTTATCCTGCTATAACTAAAAACACAGGAAGAGGGTTTAATGATGGCGATAAAGCCATCAGATCAGATTTTGCCCGCAATGGATTTGATATTACAGGGGCAGGTGTAAAAGTTGGCGTGATATCAGACAGCTATAATCACCAGGGGGGAGCGGAAGCCGATGTTGCAAATGGTGATCTTCCCGGTCCTGGAAACATAGATGGGAATGTTACTCCTGTTCATGTCTTACAGGAATACCCAACAAGCTTTGGTTTACTTTCAGATGAAGGAAGAGCTATGTTACAAATTGTGCATGATATTGCTCCTGGAGCTGAATTGGCATTTTATTCAGGATTTTTAGATGCGGCTGATTTTGCAAATGGAATTATAGCCTTGAAAGATGCAGGTTCTGATGTAATCGTTGATGATATAACTTATATAACCGAACCCTTCTTTAGAGATGGAATCGTTGCTCAAGCAGTCGATGCTGTAAAAGCGCAGAATGTTACTTATATTTCTGCTGCTGGTAACTACAGCGATAAATCATATCAAAGTATGTTTAATCCAAGTTCGTCACCTTCTGGTATATCAGGGGATGCCCATAACTTTGGAGGCGGAGACATATATCAGAATATATCACTTGAAGAAGGCACCTACACTATTGTTCTTCAATGGGAGGACAATACCAATGCTTCACAGCTACTAACAAACAATGACCTTGATATATATCTTTCTAATGAAAATGGAACAACCTTATTCGGATTTAATATTGAAAACACCAGTGGATTACCCATAGAGGTATTGCCATTTACGGTAGGTGAAGGTGGCTCTACCACAAATATACTTATAACCAGGGCCAGTGGTACAGACAATGTTAATTTTAAATATATTGTATTTCGGGGAAACCTTACTATTAATGAATTTAGTACCGGTTCATCCACAATTGTTGGTCAGGCAAATGCCGAAGGAGCCATTGCCGTTGGTGCAGTTTTATATAGCAATACGCCTGAATTTGGAATAGAGATTCCAACCATCGCTTCCTTTTCCTCAATCGGGGGAACACCTGTAAATGGCACGACCCGTCAGAAACCAGAAATTACGGCTCCAAATGGAGTGGAAACAACGGTAAATCTAAGTCCTGATACACCAGAATTTGATCCGGATGGGGATGGGATTCGGAATTTCCATGGAACATCAGCGGCTGCCCCTCATGCTGCTGCGGTTGCAGCCTTGTTAATTGAAGCAAGAGCAAAATACTGGGAAGGTGAGCAACTTTCACCAGATCAGATAAAAACATTATTGACAACAACAGCCATTAATATGGAAGGGCCTGGTTTTGATTATAATACTGGATTTGGCTTTATCCAGGCAGATGCTGCCATTGGCTCCTATATTGCACCATCACCAGTATTAATTGAACTTGTTAACAATTCAGGTTTTACTCCAGGTGAAGCTGCATTTATTGTTGACATAACTGGTGACTACCTAACGGAATCAACACAGGTATTATTCAGAGGTGAACCATTGCCTTCAGAGTCAGTCACCTTTCAAAATGACACTTTAATCCAGGCGGAAATCCCTACATTTTTAGGAAATCCTTCTATAGAGGCATACACTACACCAATTTCAAGTAGTTTAATAGACGGAGGAACTTCCAATCCTGTATATTTTTATGGAACAACCAAACGGGATATTCAGTTCACAGCCATTGATCTTACAAAGAAGTTTGGAGAAAGTGTACCAACTTTTACAAGCACTATCACAGTAGATGGAATTCTTCTGGCAGATTCTGATCTTTCTGAAGAAGAAAAACTAAGGATATCCACCTTTCAAATAATTACTGGTGGTGAAGGAGAAGGTGTAACTGACTTGACTCCAGTTGGATCATATATATTGCGTCCTAAGCTTGACTTAAACCTTGTGACAGACCTTACTGATCCATTGTATAGTGAATTGGATTTATCTCTTAATGAGAAGTTCAATTTTGAACTTATTGATGGCTTGTTAACTGTTGAGAAGATGCCTATTACGATTACTCCAATAAGCAAAGCTGTAAATTATGGCGATGATATTGGTCCCATAGAATTCACTTATACTTTTGATGGAACCAATATTGAATCACCGGAGGCATTTCTAAGTTCTTTGCAAGAGTCACATTCAAAAAATATGGTAGATACAGTTGTGGCACTGGTAGATGCCAGACCACTGGTTAATGCAAGGCCACTTGTTAATGCTAGACCATTGGTTAACGCTGACCTTTCCAGCCTTCAATTTCTGGTTAGTGCCAGGGCATTGGTCAATGCAAGACCACTGGTCAATGCAAGGCCTCTTGTAAATGCAAGACCACTGGTGAATAGCGTCGTTGATATCGCCAAAGAATCTATATTTGAATATCAGGATGTCGAAACATCGGGTGATTACAGTACTTATTCACTTATAAATGCACGACCACTAGTAAATGCACGACCTTTAGTTAATGCCCGGGCCCTTGTAAACGCCAGGCCACTCGTAAACTCTGAGGTATTTATTAATTACAATGCTGTTGCTGATGCAAGGCCACTCGTAAATGCACGTCCCCTTGTAAATGCACGCCCATTGGTGAATGGAGTAGACGTCGATGATCCGGATAGTTGGAATAATATAGCTGTAGTTCTAGATGCAGCCGATGTAGTAACAGATAGCGAATACAATGGTGATGAGAGTGGAATTTCGGGAGATCCTGGAGAATGGGAACTTCCTGAACTTTTTGCCATAAACCTGGTTACCGGTACAACAGCTGGAACCCATATTATTGTACCTGCGGCTTTCTTATCAGGAAATGAAGAGGGAAGTGAAGAGACAGTTCTTGAGTCTAGAAACTTTGATATTACATACAACCTGGGTGAGTTAACTATTCTGCCGGCTGAAATAACTTTTACAGCCAGGGATACATCTATGATTTATGAAGATGACCAGCCTGATTATACAGTAAACGCAGAAGGCTTAGCCTATGATGAGATCATGGAAGATATTGTAGCGGAAGGTTATCCAACTTTTAGTATTCAAAATGGAGAGGTGACTTACAGCACAGAAGATTTAGTCCCGGCTGGTTTGCTTGACATTGTTCCTGAAGTCCAATTGAGAGAGGCAGATTTTATTGCCTCAGATGAATATGGTGATTATTCATTGTATGGTCTGACCAATTCTACTGAACTCGTAAACTATTCTGTTTCATTGGTAAATGGCACCCTAACAGTTGAACAATCAGAGCAAACGATCACATTTGAGCCCCTGGAGGCAAAAATCTACGGTGATGCATCCTTTGTATTAAATGCATTATCTTCCAGTGGTTTAGATGTTGTATATTCAAGTAATAACACCGATGTAGCGATCATTGAAGGAAATACTGTGACTATCATCGCAGCAGGAACAACAGAGATCACAGCACGCCAGGTAGGGGATGAAAACTTTCTTCCTGCAGCAGATGTTGTTCAGGTACTAACTATAAGCAAGGCCGGACAGATCATAAGCATTGATCCTGCCATACCAGGTGAAGTTACTTTTGGTGAGGAGCCTTTTGAAATAAGTACTACCACAAGTAGCATATACCTCTTAGACGTAACACTAACCAGTAGCAATACAGATGTTCTCTCTATTGAAGGCAATTTGGTTACTATTGAAGGAGCAGGGGATGCAATTATTACTGCCAGCCAGCCAGGGGATGGAAACCATTTTGCTGCCGAAGCTGCTGCGCAATTTGTTGTTGTAAATAAGGCGGACCAGGAGATTAGCTTTGATCCTTCAACACCAGGCTCAGTGACCTTTGGAGATGTACCATTTGATGTTAGTGCTGAAACAAGTAGTGTATACACATTGGATGTATCCTTTACAAGTAGTAATACCGACTTGCTGATTATCAATGGCAATTCAGTTACTATTGTTGGGGCTGGTGAAGCTGAAATTATTGCGAATCAGGCAGGTGATGCAAATCATAATGCCGCTCCGACCGTTTCGTATTCGGTAAGCATTGCAAAAGCAGATCAAACTATCAGCTTTGAAGATTTACCGTCACTTGTAACCTATGGAGATGATCAAGTTACATTAGTTGCCAATTCCACCAGCAGTTTACCGGTTGCTTTCATTAGTAGCAATGGATCAGTGGCATCCGTTTCTGGAAATATCCTAACTATACATACAGCTGGAACGGCTACCATCACTGCCAGTCAGGTTGGAAATGAGAATTACGAGCCTGCACTGGATGTTTCTCAGAGCTTAACAGTAAATAAAGCAGATCAAAGCATTAGTTTTACTACTTTGCCTTCAACGGTAACTTATGGAGACGATCCAATTACATTAGTAGCCAGCTCAAGCAGTGAATTAGGCGTAAGCTTTGCCAGCAGTGATGTATCCGTTGCTTCTATTACAGGAAATACACTGACTATACATACTGCTGGAACAGCTACTATAACTGCAAGTCAGCCTGGAGATGGAAACTTTAATCCAGCTTCAGACTTTATTCAAACCTTAAGTGTAAATAAAGCTGAGCAAACAATTAGCTTTAATGCCTTGCCGGGTTCAACCACTTATGGAGATGGACAGATTTCATTGTCTGCATCCTCAACCAGTGGATTGCTTATCAGTTTTGGAAGCAGTAATGAATCAGTTGCCAGTATTGCTGGAAATTCACTTACCGTAAAAGGAGCAGGAATTGCAAGCATCACAGCAAGCCAGGCTGGGGATAATAATTATCTTCCAGCTAGTGCGGTTGTTCAGACTTTAACAGTTGGTAAGGCTACTCATATCATTACATTTGGCCCATCAACTCCAAGCTCTGTGACATATGGTGATGTTCCATTTACAATTTCTGCATCAACGAATAGTCTTTACACCTTAGGAGTGACTTTCACAAGTAGCAATCCTGATGTAATAACCATCAATGGTAATTTAGTGACTATTGTTGGAGCAGGTGCAGCAAACATTACTGCAAACCAGTTGGGTGATGGGAATTATAATGCAGCAGGAGCTGTTTCTCTTAGTATTGTTGTAGAAAAATCGAATCAGACCATTGGTTTTAACTCATTACCATCTGCCAGCTATGGTGACGGACCTTATTCATTATCTGCAGTTGCTAGCAGTAGCCTTTCTGTAACATTTGAAAGTAGTGATGAATCAGTGGCATCTATTTCTGGAAGCACAATTGCCATACTTAGTGCTGGTTCAGCCACCATTACTGCGAGACAGGCTGGTGATAACAATTACAATTCCGTAGTTGAAACTCAGACTCTTTCAGTTGCGAAAGCCTCTCTCATTGTCACTGCACTGGACAAAGTAATTTTTGCCGGACAAACACCTGATATTGATTTTACCTATGATGGATTTGTAAATGGTGATAACGAAGGAAGTGTATTTGGAGGAAGCCCTGAATATGTAATAGACCCATATTATAATGGAAGACCTGGAGCCTATGCAATAAACCCAACTGCAGATGCTTCGAATTACAACACTACAGTTGTAAATGGGAACTTGTATGTAAACCCATATGGGCCTTTCACTCTACCAATAAAACCTTATCTTGAATGTGTTACTGAAAATGCGGATGGAAGTTATACAGCACGTTTTGCTTACTTAAATTTCAATCATTACGACATATATATCCCACAAGGAGAGAATAACAAGTTATCTGGTGGAGGTGTATCTAATCAAACTCAACCTATACTTTTCCAGTCAGGTGGCGGTAGTTTTGAAGTTGATTTTGATGGAAGTAATTTGAAATGGAAAGTATCAAGCTATTGGTCCTGGTTTAAGGTACATATTCCAGCTTTTGCTAGCTCCAATTCGGAAAGATGTAATTTCAACAAGAGTCTGGACCTAACTGAAGAAGAAGAATCCATTGAATCTCTGGTTGAACTGAAAGCTTATCCGAATCCTACAAGTGATGTGGTTTACATTGATCTGAATAACAAGCAAGTCTCGGTAAAAAGCATTGTGATTTTTGATTCCTTTGGAAAGATTTACAGTATTGAAACTCAATCTTTTGATTATACTATCCAGGTGGATCTCACCGGTATGAATCCAGGATTATATTTCATTAAGGTGACTCTGGATAATAATACAGAGGAAGTTCTACGAATTGTAAAACAATAAGATAGAGATTACAATTTCATCAGTTATAAAAAAGGAGGCGAGATTTTTCAATCTCGCCTCCTTTTTATTTCTAGCTATGCAATTAAATTACTAAATATTGTATAATCAAGGTCAAATTGAGACTTCGGTGTGAGTTCAGTCGAACGCTTGTCGAATATGGACCGGGTCATAGACTTCGACAACCTGCCTGTCGGCAGACAGGGCTCAGTCTGACTTTCAGGTTATTTAGTAATTCAATCGTACAAAGAGTTACTATATATTATTTCAGTTTAAATCTGGCACCAAAATAAATGTTCCGACCGAATACTGGTCCCCAAATCAGGGAGGCATCAAAATAAGGTCCAAAAGGATCATCACTGGCCAGAATTGGATTTGTTTGTTTGAAGTTCAAAATATTTTCAGCCCCTACATATACTTCCCATTTTTCTTTGAAAGATTTACTTACCTGGGCATTCATTATGAAAAATTGAGGTGAATGATCTTCCAATCGATATTGTTCAGGATTTTCTGAGGTATTGGGAATCCGTTTATGATCCTGCCAGTTTAAAGTATAATCAAATTTCCAATGATTCCGAGTTTCATAGGCCAGATTAATAAAAGCCCTGTTTTTTGCTACAAGCGGTTTATTTAACAATTCACCACTATAACTTGTTTTCACATCGTACCAGCGATAGGCTATACGCATATCCAGTCTTTTTATGAGTTCATAATCTAGCTGAACCTGAAAACTGTTTGAAAAAGAGCTACCATCCAAATTATAAAAGTTTACTTCCTGGGTGGATTGATCCAAATCAACCACCACCTGGTTTACAAACTCTGTTCTGAAAAAATCAGCACTAACAATACCCTCCCTGTAATCAAGTGTAAAATGCTGAGATAAACTGAGACCAAAATTCCAGGCAGATTCCTGATCCAGGCCATATGGCTTCTTGCTACCATCACCTGAAACAATAAATTGTCGTGAACTTGCAAAAAGTCCGATATTCTCTGAAAAAATGTTCGCAGTCCGATGCCCATTTCCTACAGAAGCTCTTAAAATTGTTCTTTTTGCAAGAGCATATCGCAAATGAAGCCTGCCTGAATAGAATAAACCATATAGGTTATGATAATCTATACGAGCTCCGGCTACGAGGTTGAACTTATCTGAACTGCTATATGCATACTCAAAAAAAGTTCCAGGAACTGCTTCTACCCTATCGTAATTGTTCTGGTTAAGTATTTCACCATAATTGTCGTATTGAAAGCTTAAACCAGTCTTAAACTTATGATTTGTATTACCCAGGATACTTTGATACAACAAGTTAGCGTAAAATGAATTCTGAGAAGCATCATAATTTGTTAGGCCAAAATAGGAATCCTGTTTATGTGTCACACCAGAAACCTGGAAACCAACACTTTGCCAGGGTTTCTCCTGGTTTACTTTTCCCAATTTCGCCCAGGCCTCCATCCTTTGAATTCCCATATGCATACCCCAGGCATTTGTTGTGCCCTCGTCGGTATCAGGGTTAAAATCAACCTGCCCACCATTTTTTGTAATAAAGGTTCCCTTAATACCCACCTGAAAGTGAAGGCCCTTATCACTGTATAATTCCCATCTATTCAGAAATATATATTGCTGAGAAAGTGGACTATCCATGAAACCATCATTATTCCTATCGTGTTTAATGCTGCTGTTGTTTACATGCAACATAATTCCCGTTCCCAGCTTATCAGTCACGTCAATACCTATATTGGCATTGGCCTCGATTCGGCCCTTTTCGTTCCCATATACATTCAGATACAATTTATCCATGGTAGCAGGATTTCTCAGGTCAACATTTATTTGTCCGGCAATACTCTCATAACCATTTATCACAGAGCCTGTACCCTTAATAAGTTGAATTGCATCTACCCAGGTACCTGGAGTAAATGTAAGACCATAAATCGAAGAGAAGCCTCTTATATCCGGCATATTCTCCCGGGTAATCTGAGTATACGGACCAGCCAGTCCCAACATTTGAATCTGTCTGGTTCCTGTTATCGCATCAGTAAAACTAACATCAACAGATGGGTTGGTTTCAAAACTTTCACTTAAATTACAGCAGGCAGCTTTTAGAAGCTCTTTTTCGCTTATCACCTCAACTTTTTGTGCTTCAAGCATACTGATATGCGAACTCTTCTGTCGCCTAACAACCTCAACTTCCTCCAAATCAGCTGAACTTTGCAATTCTACGGATATTTCCTTTTCTGCTGAAACATCAATTGTATCGGTTTTAAAACCTATAAAACTGATAACCAATAAAGAATTGTCAGGAATCCGTTTTAATTTAAACTCACCCTCTTCATTGGTTGCTGTTCCGGTAGATGTTCCTAGCCAGTAAACACTTGCCCCAGGTAAGGGATGTAAATGCCCTTCATGATCTTCAATTACTTTTCCTTTAATATTCCTGGAAATATTATCCTGCCCCATTACAATCAATGGAAAAAATAAGAGAAGTACAATTAGAATATTGTTTCTATTACGTTTCATGATTTAGACTTAGTGTTTTACCGCTCCATCTTTATACTTGCAGCAATCAGGTAATTTATTGTAGTTATCCATATTAGCTTTAACCTTTTTTGTCTCATGACCAGCCTCAGCAACGGCTTTATGAATATCCTCAATACTAACTTTCTCTGGTTTATACACTACTTTTAACATGTGTGTATCCTTATCCCAGGTAGCAAGTTTTACACCTTTAATTAGGGCTGCATTTTCAATGCGGTCCTTACACATTCCACAAACACCATCTACTTCAAAACTCTCGGTTTTAACTTTACTTGATTTTTCCTGGCCAAACAGGTTTACACTTATTATAAACATGGCCATCAGTATGATTATAAAATATCTATGATTTTTCATTTCAAATAGTTTTTAATGATTAGTAAATAAGAAATCTGTTCAACAAAGAACTTTGTTGAACAAAAAACAAATAAAAAAAACTATCCGTAGAATGAAAAGGCACAATGCACTACCCAGAGCGGTTCATTGTGTAATTCAGGCAGCATATCAAATCCTTTTTTAAAGAGAGGATCACAATATGGAACCTGTTGAGAGGTTAAAAGATCTTTTTGATAAAAAGTAATTTCAATAAGAGGTACTAATATTTTAGTTTGCTCCTTGACTAAGATTTCAGGAACAACTTGAAAATAATGTTGAATCTCGCTACAACACTGATCTTCTTCATCTCCTGATATATCAGAACAACATGAAGTTGTCTCTGTACAACAAGAAGTATTTTCAACAATCAGGTCAATTTCCTCAATTTCTCCCTGGCAATAATGCAAATTCACTACCAGGCCAATAGAAAATGTCAGGTAGATAAATGAAATAAATATTGCACTAAATTGTTTCATACCAATATCTTGATAACGCAAAAATACACAAAAAGATTCACACTTAGCAGTCTTATATTATTTTATCACTCTAAGTTGTTGGCTAATTTTCATTTACCCAGCTTCATAGTATCACCAATAAAGCTCTTTCTTGTTCTAATAAATGATTTGTAAAAATCGAAATATCTTACTAGCATTGACGGATGGATTCTAAGCTTAGTTTGTGTCTTATTTGAAATATAGAAATACAATATTTTTCTCCCCAAATAGTTATATTACCAAGTTTCAAATCCAGGATCAAATCAAAAACTTAATAAAATCAGCAATTGGCAGGAAAGAAAAGACATAGAAAGTCCAAAAAGAATCAAAAAAATAACTTTTCATGGTTCAAACTGGCTTTTAGCCTCGCTCTCATTGCCATTCTTTCTTTTGCATTATTTGTATCACTTGTTTGGATCGGAGCTTTTGGCAGGTTACCCTCAGCTGAGAATCTTAAATCAATCGAAAATGACAATGCATCTGAGGTTTATTCTGCTGATGGTGAATTGATGGGTCGATATTTTATCGAAAATAGGTTATCTATTGGCAACAAGGATATATCACCAAATATTATTAACGCATTAATTTCTACTGAAGATTCTCGTTTTTTTGAGCATCGCGGTATAGATTTTATCAGTCTTGGCCGGGTTTTGATTAAAACCATTATTTTCAGAAATGAAGCGCAAGGAGGTGGTAGTACAATTAGTCAGCAACTTGCGCGAAACTTATTTCCCAGATCTGGGAATAAATGGTGGAGTTTACCTGTTAACAAAACCAAAGAGGCCATAATTGCCAACCGCCTTGAAAAAGTGTATTCCAAAGAAGAAATCTTAAACTTGTATCTGAATACCATCCCCTTTGGTGAAGAAATTTTTGGAATAGAAGCCGCAGCACAACGTTTCTTCAGTAAATCTGCGGGTGAACTAAATCCCTCTGAAGCAGCCGTATTGGTTGGCATGCTCGCAGCAAATACTGCCTATAACCCAAGGTTAAATCCTGAAAAATCAACGGCCAGGCGAAACATTGTTCTGGATCGAATGCAAGACCAGGGATTTCTTACAGCCCAAGAGACACAGGAATGGGAAGAAAAACCAATTGAGTTAAAATATAGAAAGATTGACCACAATACAGGTATTGCTCCCTACTTTCGGGATTATATTAAAATCCAGGTTGAGGAGATTCTAAAAGAGTTTCAGGAAGACAGCATAGATCTCTTTACCGAAGGACTTAAAATATATACTACCATTAATTCAAGCTTACAGGCATACGCTGAAGAATCAGTTAAACAGCATATGACTCGATTGCAAAAAGAATTCAATTTCCATTGGAAGGATAAAACTCCATGGGATAATACATCAACGCTGTTTTCTGATGCAGTAAAGGATAGTAAAAGATATCAGGATTTATTAGCAAAAGGACTTTCTGAGGATGAAATAATGGAAGAGCTAGATAAGCCTATTAGCATTCCTCAAGGAAAAGCTAAAACAGAAAAAGAGAAGTTAATAAGTCCCCTTGATTCAATTAGGCAGAACTTGCTTACGCTTCATACCGGATTCCTGGCCATTGATCCTTACTCTGGGCAAATCCTGGCCTGGATTGGTGGGATTAATCATAAGTATTTTCAATATGACCATGTGACCTCAAGGCGGCAGGTTGGATCTACATTTAAGCCCATAGTATATGCCACCGCTCTTGAACAGGGAATGGATCCATGTGAATTCATCTCAAATGAAAGACGTATATATGAGGAGTATGATGATTGGTCTCCTGCCAATTCAGATGGAAATTATGAAGGCTATTATTCCTTAAAAGGAGGATTGGCCTATTCCGTAAATACAATTACTGCTAAAATTATCCAGGAAACAGGGATTGACCCAGTCATTTCTATGGCAAAGGAAATGGGGATAACTTCTGATATTCCGGAAGTTCCTTCCATAGCCCTTGGGGCAGCAGAAATTTCACTCATGGAAATGCTAAATGCATATACTACTTTCATTCGGGATGGAAGGCCGAAAAAACCTATCGGCTTACTAAAAATCGAAGATCATGACGGAAATATAATTTATGAGAATAAACCAGCAGCGGAATCCAGGCCAATTATAGACCATGAGACAAGTCTTATGATGATTCATATGTTGAAAGAGGTGGTGGACACAGGGACTGCCAGATCACTCCGCACCGTTTATGGCTTAACAGGTGACCTTGCTGGGAAAACAGGAACAACTCAGGACAACGCTGATGGATGGTTTATAGGTTTTACACCACATATTCTTGCTGGATGCTGGGTAGGAGCAGAAAACCCCTCCATACATTTTAGAACCACAGCTTTAGGACAAGGGGCCTATATGGCACTTCCTATGGTTGGAAGTTTTTTTAGAAAACTGGAAAATAGCCGAAAAAACCAGGTGTATACAGCCGGATATTTCCCACTTCTGCCGGCTCACCTTCAAGAAAAAATGGATTGTGTAGATTATTCCAGAACTGATCCGGAAATAAGTTTCTTTGATAAGATTTTTAGCAGAAAAGTCAGAAACGATTCTATCCGCGAAATTAAAAAAGAACAACGTCTTCTTGAGCGTGAACTACGCCTGAAAGAAAGTAAAGAAAATAAGCAGAGCTTTGGAAGTAAAATCAGAAATTTATTTAAGAAAAAATCCAAGGTACCCGCAGATACAACCAGGAATTAATCGCCCAAAAACTTTCATTATAGTAAAACTGGAGAGCTCTAATCTAAAAACCTCGAAAGCATATTTCTAACTGAGTTAACAGAATCAATGTAGAAATTAGCTTTGGTGATCTTTGTACCAACCTTTATTGTAAATGCATCCTCAGGCAGGGCGTCAAAAGTATACTCATCGGTCCAGTCATCCCCAATTGCTAAAATAAAGTCAAATTCTTCATCCCCCATTTTGTTTAGGGCAGCCCTTCCCTTATTGATACCTGAGTATTTAATTTCAAGAACCTTATCCCCATCCATTATTTCCAAATTCAAATTGGATGTAAGGATTCTTAATTCATCCTTGAGTTCCCATGCTCGTTGAACTCCCAGGTCAGGATCAGATTTACGATAATGCCATACCAAAGAGAAATTCTTATCCTCAATAAAGGAATATGGTGTTTGATCAACATAATACTCAAGTAAAGGACGGATTGAGTTCTTCCATTCATTATCAATCTGCTCATTCATATACCACTCTCCGCCTGGTTCCCTATTCCATACACCATGTTCTGCAACAAAATGGATATCCCATGGACCGTTAAACCACCTACCCAGAGTATCCTTATCTCTTCCACTAATTATAACCAGTGTATTCTTTGGATCGGAGGCGAGCCCTTTTAAAATACCATAGAGTTCTTCATCAGGTTTAGCGTCTTCCGGATTTTTTTTAAATTCAGCAAGTGTTCCATCATAGTCAAGAAAAATAATCCGTTTCTCAGCAGCTTCATAAGCACCAACAATTCTTTCAACTTGCTTTTCAGTAACCTTTTTCGTTAAAGTTGATTCCTGCAGTTCTTTAACCCCTTCCAGACTTTTCATAAAGTCATGGGCCCATCTTTTAACATCATACCTTTTCAATCGTTTCTGCATGACTGTGTTTCTTCGAATCTGCTCCTCAGCAGGCATCTCCAAAGCTTCAATTAAGGCAGCGACTATTTCATCATTGTTATTGGGATTTACAATAATTGCCTCGTGTAACTCTTTTGATGCACCAGCCATCTCACTTAATATCAAAACACCTGTTCCATCAGGCCGGGAAGCAACATACTCTTTTGCTATCAGGTTCATTCCATCTCTTAATGGAACAATCAATGCAATATCGGATAAAGAGTACAGTTCAATTAATTCTTCCTGGTTAAACTCGTGATTCAGGTACCAGATAGGCATCCATTGCATGGTTCCAAAAGCACCATTTATTCGCCCTACCATTTCATCTACTTGCTGTTTTAGCTCCTCAGATTTCTCTCCCACTTCATGGGCAATAGCAGCATTTAAGACCAAAACAATCTTTTCATGGTATTCAGGATGGGTATTCAACAATGTTTCATAGGAATCAAGACGCAATGGAATCCCTTTGGTATAATCCAACTTTCCTAAAGACAATATTAACCTGGTGCCTTTGTGCTTTATTGAGGTAACTATTTCTTTATGTATACTAGATTCTGAACCCCTTGTTCGAGTTTCCAATTTCTTAATAACTTTCTGGTATCTTTCATAGTTAATCCCTAACGGAAATACATCAGCTTCCAGAGTTCTATCACCTATTCGAATTTGATTAAAGATCGTATCATGCCCCTGCAGACGTCGCACACAACTTAAAAAATGGCGTACATAATCGTAGGTATGAAAACCAATCAAGTCTGCGCCTAGCATTCCCTCGAGAATCTCAACTCGTTGAGGCAGGAGTCGGAAAATTTCATAGGATGGAAAAGGTATGTGAATGAATAAGCCTATGGATATAGAGGGCATTTTTTGCCGGATTAATTCCGGCAATAGTAATAGATGAAAATCATGAATCCACAAATGGTCGTCTTCCTCAATAATATCAAGAATCTTTTCAGCAAATATTTTATTCATCTTCACATAGGCATCCCAGTATTCATTCAGGTAAATTGCATTGTGAGAGAAATAATGAAACACAGGCCAGAGAGTATCCCGGGCAAATCCCTGATAATTTGCACCCAGGTCTTCATTAGGCGATAATACAGGTTCGCAATTGAATTCTTTTAATTTATATGTCAGTACTTCCATATCAATGTAAGATAGTACATGGTCTGACAAATCAACCTGTCCTACCCATATTGCATTGTTTTCCTGATAGAATTCGAAAACACCTGATTTTTCAATGTCACTCTTAAGTTCAACCTGGTAAAGGCCATTAACCTTTTGAACTTCAATTGGAAGATAATTTGCTGCGATAATTATTTTTTTCACGAAAATGGATTTATGTTATTCCTTCAACTCAACTATAGTACACTTATTCATGAATTAGCCTGCCTGTAAGAAAAAGGCTATGTAAACCATTTGTCTTTAATCAAAGTAATTAAGAATAAGTTTTCATTAAATTTAATAATATATTGTCGAAAAATAAAGATAATACCTACTTTTATCATTGCTTCTATAAAATTAAAAAGCTTACCGGTTAAAACAAGTTTTTAATCATCAAAAATAAAATTATGCTAAATTTTGATGCTGTTATTTTCGATCTGGATGGAGTTATTACAAAAACTGCTCTGGTTCATGGTTCTGCCTGGAAAAAAATGTTTGATGATTTTTTATTGGACAGGGAAAAGAAACATGGCGAGCCATTTAAAGAGTTTACTCATGCAGATGATTACCTTCCTTATGTTGATGGAAAACCCAGATATAAAGGAGTACAATCCTTTCTGGACTCACGGGGTATAGAAATTCCATTTGGTTCTCCTGAAGATGGCGAGGAAATGGAAACTGTTTGTGGCCTGGGAAATCGAAAAAACAAGTTTTTTAATGATGTCCTTGACAAAGATGGCGTTGAAGTTTATGATTCAACAGTAAAGTTAATTAAGGAACTAAAAGATAATGGTATCCGAATTGGAGTTGCCTCTTCAAGTAAAAACTGTAAACCGGTTCTTGAATCAGCCGAATTGCTGCACTTGTTTGAAACCCGAATTGATGGAGTAGTGTCCGTTGAAATGGGATTAAACGGGAAACCTGAGCCAGATATTTTTACCACTGCCTGTGATGAACTGGGAGTTAAATATAGTCGGTCTGTAGTTGTTGAAGATGCTGTTTCAGGAGTACAGGCAGGTGCTATTGGAAATTTCGGCTTAACAATTGGTGTTGCCCGTGAAGATAATGAGCAAGAATTAGAGAATAATGGTGCTGACATTGTTGTAACAGATCTTGCTGCCGTGAGTATTTCTTCTATTAATGAATGGTTTGAAACTGGAATAGAAGCTGATTCCTGGATACTAAAATATTACGATTATAATTTAGAAAAAGAAAGATCAAGGGAAGCTCTGCTTGCAGTTGGGAACGGTTACTTTGGCACAAGGGGCGCTCTGGAAGAGAGTAGGGCCAATAAAGTAAATTATCCTGGCACATACGTTTCAGGTTTATACAACAGGCTTACTTCAAAAGTAGCTGGAAGGGATATCGAAAATGAAGATTTTGTGAATATTCCCAACTGGTTGCCAATACGTTTCAGAATTGAGGGAAACGAATGGTTTGAGTTTTTGCCAGAACCAACATATGAAATTGAGAAAATCCATCGGTACTTAAATTTTAAAACAGGTGAGCTGAATAGGTTGGTAATCGTTAAAGATTCAAATGGAAAGCGTACTAAAGTTGAGTCGTCCAGATTTGCCAGCATGGAAGATCAGCATCTCGCCGGGCTTAAATTTTCGATTACTCCATTGAATTATTCCGGGAAAATTGAAGTTCAAACGGAATTAAACGGAAACCACATTAACGCTGGTGTGGAACGATACAAGGAGTTAAACCAAAAGCATCTCGAACCTCTTTCAGAACTTATAGAAGGTGAATATCATCACCTTGTGGTTAAAACGACCAACTCAAATATTAAAATTGCCCAAAGTGCCAAACAAATTGTAAATTCAAATGCAGCTGGTCTCGAATCTAAAATTACATCTGCACCAGAAAGAGACTGTATTACTACTTCTTTTTCTTTTAATGCAGAGCAAAACCAGGAAGTTAGCATAGAGAAACTGGTTACTATTTATACCAGTATGGATGAAGGAGTTGAAAACCCTTCAGAAGCCTCCAAACAGAAAGTCCAATTGCTCACTGCTTATTCGGATGAGCTTGAAAAATCAAAAGCTGCCTGGAGTAAAATATGGGAAAGCAGGTAAATT
>RCNC010000270.1_pt1 | contig 31313 bp, 27 predicted proteins | sample 2041301 | NCBI WGS metagenome assembly RCNC01 (sample SAMN09708231, study PRJNA481090) | Marine sediment metagenome, whole genome shotgun sequencing project. | biome: marine sediment; feature: ocean; material: sediment; isolation source: Sewage treatment plant 13A marine sediment (STP13A) ... | reverse complement strand
GGGTGATCGTTTTCATCGCCCTTGTACTGGGGGTCATACCAGGCTGAGCCATTGATACGCATACCAAAGTTGTGCTTCCAGATAATATCCATCTCGGAGAGCACATCCAGGCGCGTACTGATCAGCCCGAAGGACGTACGGTCCACGGACAAGTCCGCGTCATCTGCCAGCCACCAGCCCGTTGCGCGTTCGGTGACCTGGTCATCGGCTTTGCCGACGCGCGACATGACATTAACCTTGAAGGTGTTGTCCCAACGAATCTCCAGGTCATCGGGTGTGTTTTTGAACTCAAATGCTCCCGCTTGCGAGCTAATTGCGGCCAGAACCGACAATGCGAGCAGTTTCTTATACATAGTGTTATCCCTCTGCGATTTTAAGCTTTATGTTTAAATAGTTGCGACTCTGGGGCCACTTATTGTTGTAATTTCTTATTCATCCCGGACATTGGGCCAGAACTGCGCAAGCCCGGGAAGTGTCCCGGGTACGCTGGTATTTTTTGCATTAATCCTTGCAGCACATCCTGCACTCTCTCGCAGAATGCGAGAATGAGGGTGATACCAGCCGAGCCATAAACGTGACATTACATATTGTTGCGGAAAGCACTCGGGGCAGTCATCCTTATATTTTTAATGCGGACATCATAGCAGTTTAATAGTTTGGAACAATACCCCAGTATGGTTGATTTAGGACATGCTTTGGGCAATTAACAACGCCCTGTAGCGCCTTAGCTCCAGAGGCTCTGGGCGGGCCGCCACAGTAACTTCCGGTCGCGGACGCCAATCAGGCAGTCACAGCATGGCGCAGCACGGCACCATAGCCACGAAATTCCGGCACGGTATCCAGCGCCCGCTGGCGCCGTAAGTGCTGGCGCAGCTCCCCCAGCTTATAACAGGGCACACTGGCCATAAAATGATGCTCCAGGTGGTAATTGACACCAAAGGGGGCGAACACCAGGCGCTGCCACCAGGGGGCATCAACGGTGCGCGTGTTCATGCGCACATCAGGGTCAAACAAGTCCGGTACCGCCGCGTGCTCAGCGACCTGTCGAATACGGATGACCAGCATAAATACGGTGAGATAGGCCGCTACCCAGAGCAGGTAGGTCCAGGCAATGCCGCAGGCTGCCAGTACCAGCAATAACACCAACTGCACCATGAGTTGCCGCACAAAGGGCATGGCCCCCGCCCGTTTTTCACTGGACATAACACCGGATGCGCCACTGAGAATATAAGACATCAGCTTGAAGCCGGTCTGTCCGGTGAGGTCGCGCACTACCTTGCGCCGGAAACTGGAGCGCGATATCGGATAGGCCTGGTAATTGGGCAGGTCGGGATCCTGTGGGGTGCCTGCGCTGCGGTGGTGCTGCAGATGCCCTTTAGCGTAGGAAGGCTGGTCGTTCATAACCGGCAGGGCGCACAACCACTGCCCCACGACATCGTTGAGGCGGGGTGTATTGAAAAGCGTGCGATGACCGCAATCATGCATCAACACCGACAGGCCCAGCTGCCTGCCGGCCAGTAACACAATCGCCAACAGCATTGTCGCGGGGTTGGGCCAGGTGGCCACAGCAGCAAAAATTGCGGCGATAAACAGCCAGTTAGCCACTACCAGGCGCCAGGCCTGCCAGTCGCTCCTGGCGGTGAAGTAGGCGACATCCTCTCGGGACAGGTAATCACTGACTTTCATACGAGCTCCGGTATTCGATACACTCTGGCCTGCATAACGCACGCTGGCATGTTCGTAGTGTACACCTGATCATTTGCCATTTGATGGATTATAGCGGGTTAAGAGGAATACTGGGATGAGGAAAACACTGGGAACCACCCTGCATGCTCGACCACGACTATCACACGGCGGGGGCCAACAGGCTGCTCGCAGCATGGGGCTTGCCGCTATCATTCTGCTCATCTGCGGGTGCAGTATGAATCGCACTGCGGACAACCAATGCACGGGGTCCGCACAGCAAACCAGCCGCCTGTTTTTTCAGCAGATCACCGCTGATAGCGCCATCATCAAGTGGCGCGGCGACGCCGACACCGTATGTATAGGCACCGATATGAATCAGCTGGACCGGTTGACCCGCGCCAGCTCGCTGCACGGTCACAAGCAGGCGCAACTGACAGGCCTGCGCGCCGACACCAATTACTACTATGCCATCGGCGGCGCCGCCAGCACCACGGCAACGCAGCAATTTCGCACCGCGCCGGTTACCGGCAAGGCGCCGGGAGACGGCAACATCCATATGTGGCTACTGGGAGATTCGGGGACCGCCACCGAGCAATTTCGTGGCAAGTACTCGCATGTTGGGGAAGCACTGGCAGTAAAGGAGGGTTTCCTGACCTACAACCGCGAGCAAGCCGACAACGAGCCCGTAGACCTGCTCCTGCTGCTGGGCGACAACGCCTACCTGCAGGGCACCGATGCCGAGTGGCAGGGTGCCTTCTTTGATATCTACCCTGACATCATTCGCAGCACAGCCACCTGGCCCACTATTGGCAATCATGAGATGGGCGTTGCCCCTCTCGATATTTGCCTGTTATTCCCCCTGCCCGCTTGCAACAAAGGGCCTGTGGTGATGCCACTGGGCGGGGTCAGCGAATCCGCTGATCCCGACAGCTATGACAGCGATGGCAAAGGCCCGGATGGCACTGGCCTGCCGTACCTCAGCATATTTTCCCTGCCGGCCAGCGCAGAGGCTGGCGGTGTCGCCAGTGGTACCGAGCAATATTACGCGTTTGATTATGGCAATGTGCATGTGGTCAGCCTTGATTCCCAGCTGTCCAACCGGGACCCCCAACAAAGGGCGGCCATGCGCGATTGGCTGGTGGGTGACCTGAGTCACAACACCCTCGACTGGACCATTGTCATCTTCCATCACCCCCCCTACTCCAAGGGCGAAAACCACGATTCCAACCTGGAACAGGCGGAAATCGACATGCGCAGCACCTTCACCCCGGTATTTGAAAACCACGGTGTGGATGTGGTCTACAGTGGCCACGCCCATTCCTATGAGCGCTCCTGGTACCTCCATGGCCACCGGGGGAATTCAGACACTTTTGACAGCGCCCGGCATGCACAACTGAATGCCGCTGGCTTACCGGCTAACGGCCAGGGCAAGGAGGCCTACCACCAGATCAGCGTTGGCAGCGGGCAGGACGACAAGGCGGTGTACACGGTTGCAGGCAGCGCCGGTAAGGCGGATGAACTCAACCCCTGCCCGCCGGGCCGCTCACTGGGCTGCACCATGGAAGACTGGCTGCAGCATCCGGCTCACCGCACCTTTGATTCATCAGTCGAGGGGGCACGGGCACATGGCCTGGCCCGGAAGGGGTCGGTGGTACTGGACATTACCCCTGCCAGCCTGACCTCGCGGTTTGTGGATGAGCATGGGGAAGTGCTGGACTACTTTACTATTACCCGGTGAATCTTCGGGTCCACCGATTTGTATGCGATGGTTTTACTCACTCGAATTATGGCGGGACAGCAGACCGGCCTTGTCACGGGTAATATAGTTTTCTTGCTCCAGCCAGCGGATGGTCTCGACCAGGGAATCCTCGAAGGGTCGGAAAGAGATACCCAGGTCTCTTGCTGTTTTCTTGTTATCGAGCTTGACCCATTGGGTGGCATACACCATGGCTTCGTGTGAAATGGGTGTCTGGATATCGATCCAGGGCTTCAGGGTGTCCAGCGTACGGCCCAGTAAGCGCATGGTGGAACCGGACATGGGCAACATCAGCAAATCGCGTCCAGTCAGTTGTTTCAGCATACCGTACAGCTCTTTCCAGGGAATGTAATTGCCACCCAGAGGGTAGCGGCCCGGTTCCAGGGATTGACTCAGCAAAGCTGCATGAGCTTGCGCTACGTCCCGTACGTCGACGTACTGATTACCGCTGGGCATATCCAACCCCAGCCCGAAAAGATTGGTAATCAAACCCTGGTGGGGTTCAGTGAGCCCAGGATCATCTGGCCCGATAACACTCGCTGGATAAGTAATGTGCAGCGGAGCACCCTTCTCTTGCAGGCTCCGCGCGTATTTCTCGCACTCCACCTTGGACCGCCCGTACGCGTTTTTTGCAACCCCCAGGGGCGATTTATGGTCCAGTTTCTTCGCCTTTGGATCGTAAATTGCAGTTACACTCGATACGTGTACTATTTTTTTGCAGCCTGCTGCGACGGCCTGGCCAAGCACGTTTTCTGCTGCGGACAAGTTTGTCTGATAGACTTTTTCCGCATCATCCTTGCTGGTCGATACCATGGCAGCCATATGGATGGCGGCATCGCAGCCTTTCATCGCTTTTTTGATATCATCGGCACTGGCAATATCGCCCACCACCACTGAGCGAATTTTGCTGCCAAACAGCGCTTTTGCCTTGTCTTTATTGCGCACAAAAAGTTTGACGGCATGACCCGCATCGAGCAACGCATGACATGTGTGCGACCCGATAAACCCGGTGCCTCCAGTAACAAAAACCTTCATCGTCCAACCCCTCTGCCAATTCTGATCGGCTGCCTGTCTACATTATGCCCTGACCAACGACAAAAACCTGCACCGTAGCAACCAAATTTGTTAGCCATAGCGATCGCGGTTGATTATGCCTATGATTCTGGCGGTTATAGCCCTACCCTGACGTTATCGCCGTATTATTATAAAGACAATCCACCCACCTCTAATACTGTGAACCACAGCATGTCTTCTAATACGCCATCCGACGGAATTCAACACCTGCAACACGAAGCCCTGGTAGGGGGGACTTCCAACGCTTTTTTCAACGGGCTAATTGCCTGGCTACTGCTGCGCAGCGGCCCATCGCTGGCCTGGGGTGGCGAGCACAGTTTTGTCGTGGACATCATCGCGACGGCATTTATACTGCCAATGATTGTGGCGCTTATCGTGATCCCCCTACAGCGCAGTAAACTCAACAAGGGCAAACTCCACCCCATCAATCTAGGGACTGGCTCTCGCCTGCAGGCTCTGGCCGACCGATTTCCCCATGCGACTTTCAAGAGCGCATTGATGTTCGGCCTTAGCGGCATGCTAGTCATCGCTCCGCTGACCATTCTAGGCTTTTACCTGGTTGGGGTGGAAGAAGTTTCGCCATTGAACTACGCGATATTCAAGGGCTTGTGGGCCGGCCTTATGGCGGCGATATTGGTACTACCCATGGTTCTTTGCGCTCTGCGTAAGCCAGCAGCGGCAGAACCTGCATAATCAATGAAAAAGCATCGCGTAATGACAATACAGGGAAAGGAGAAATAGCATGGGCTTGCTGGAAGAAAAGATTGGCCTGGTCACTGGGGCGGGACAAGGCATAGGCCGCGCTATCGCCCTTTCCTACGCGCAGGAGGGGGCCAGTGTGGTGGTCGCCGACTTTAACGAGGAAACCGGCAGGGACACGGTGCAACTGATTGAAGAAGCAGGCGGTACTGCCACTTTTTCCCACGGCGATGTCAGTAAAGAAGAATCCGTCAAAGCCATGGTCGAGTTGACGGTCGCCACATATGGTCGCCTCGATATAGCCTGTAACAGTGCAGCGCTCAGCCGCGGTTCGGGCCCCATCCACGAATTTGAACGTGAGGTTTTTGAGCAGACCCTGGAGATGTGCCTTACCAACACCTGGCTGTGCATGAAGTACGAGATCGCTGCGATGCTGGAAAACGGTGGTGGTGCGATCGTCAATATATCCTCCAACGCCTCTCTCAAGGGGCAGGCCTACAACACGGCCTATGCGGCAGCAAAAGGTGGCGTCAACATTCTTAGCAAGAGCTCGGCCACTGAATACGGCAACCAGGGCATTCGTATCAACGCCGTTTCACCTGGTGTCATTCGCACGTCGGGGTTGGAAAAATATTTTAAGGAACAGCCAGAAATGGAAGAGCGTCTCAAGAGGCGAGCGATAATGAAAAGGCTGGGCGAGCCCGCGGAGATTGCCGAGGCCGTTACCTTCCTTTCCAGCGACCGCGCATCATTTATCACAGGCCAATTGCTGTCAGTGGACGGTGGTGAGGCTGTGCGCTAAATCGCTCACGCTGTCGAGCAAACAGAGGGCGTTTAGTGGCCCTGCTCAAGCCTCCTTACGCAACAACTGCGGTGCGAGGCTTGCAATCTGGCTGCGAATACCATCACGCCAATCCACACTGGTCTCGCCGATCAGTTCGTGCATCCTGGTTGTGTCGATACACAAACTGCCGAAGGCTTTGGGGTTATCCTGGAAGGTCGCCTCGAAACCGGTCAGCTCGCTGATATAGGCGCACCATTCCTCAATGCTGACTTTCTGGGAACCACCAAAATTCATGGTGGTCACTTCAGAAGTAGCGGCGCCCAGCAAGTAAGGAATTTTTTCTATGTAGTCCGTGGCATGCAATGGATTGTAGTAGTTGGGCTTTTCCGGGTGTAAATCAATGGGGATATTCTGCTGCATCATCAGCATATGGAAATACATCCAGCCGCCATTGTCACCATAGGGGACACTGAGCCGGGCAATGGTCGTGGGAATTTTGTTCTGGTGGGCGACAAATCGGCAGACAGTTTCCGCCGCGATCTTGGAAATACTGTAAGTGGGAAACATCACGCGGTGATTGTCGCCCAAGGGTGCGTCTTCTGCGCGCGGCTCCAGACCACAATATTCATAGACCGCGGTGGAGGAAAAGTGTACGAAGGCCTTCGCCTTGCGACAGCGCAACATCAGGTTCCCCACACCTTCACCATTTGCTGCGAGGTCATAGTCAAAATCCCCTGTCTTCACCACCGCGAAGTTCAGGACGTAATCAATATCCTCCGGTATTACCGCCAGGCTGTCGGCATCAGCCAGGTCCGCTTGCAGCACTGTCGCACCCAGGCTTTCTATCCGCTGGCGATCTTCCTCTTTACGAAAACGGGCAAGGGCGTAGACATCGGCGATTTTTGCGAAGTGCTCCACCACCGGCAGGGCCACCTGCCCCGTGGGGCCGGTTATCAGTAACTTGGTATTTGCCAGATCAACCGGGGTAACAGGCATGACAGGGTTTCCTCATAAGTGAATTGTTCAGCTATCCGCACGCGGGTAACTGCTATAGCCCTCAGCGCCCGGTGTATACAGGGTATCGAGATCAAACCTGGAGAGCTCTACTCCGCGCTGCCAGCGTGCAACGAGATCAGGGTTGCCGATAAAATGACGCCCGAAGGACACCGCGGTGAGCTCACCGCCGGCCACAGCCTGCTGCGCCTCTTCAAAACCATAGCTCTCGTTGCCGATCAAGCTATCGCCAAAGTAGCGCTGGCCCAATGCGATGTTGTCCACGCGACCCAGCGGCAAGCGGATCACGTGCAGGTACGCCAAATTCAGGGTCTCCACCTCCTCCAGCAGGTATTCAAAAGTTTGCTGCGGATCATCATCCTGCAAGTCATTAAAGGGGTTGTCCGGGCAAATCCTCATACCCACACGACCCGCACCATCCACACCGGTCATGGCCTGCAGGACTTCCAGTACAAAGCGCATCCTGTTGGCGGGGCCACCGCCGTAGCTATCACTGCGCTTGTTGGTGCCGCTGGACAGGAACTGGGCGGGCAGGTAACCACTGGTGCAATGCAGTTCCACACCATCGAACCCGGCTGCGTAGGCATTTTCCGTGGCGCAGCGATAATCCTCTATCACCTCCTTTATCTCTGCGGTTTCCAGCGCACGGGGCTCATCAAAGGGCTGCATGCCCTGCTGGTCCGTATACATTTCTCCCTTGGCCCTGATCGCCGAGGGCGCAACAGTTGCACTGCCAGCCGGCTTGTTGAGGGCGTTGGCCACCCTGCCCACGTGCATGATCTGGGCGACCATGCGGCCACCCTCCTCGTGTACCGCATCGGTGACCCTGCGCCAGGCGTCAACCTGCTGCTGGTTATATATACCCGGCGTGCGGCAATAGCCCAGGCCGTCGGCACTGGGCGCAATGCCCTCGGAGATGATCAGGCCCGCGCTGGCGCGCTGCCGGTAGTAATCAACCATTACAGCTGTGGGCAGTGCGTCAGTATCAGCGCGACTGCGCGTCATAGGCGCCATGACAACCCGATTACGTAATTCCAGCGCCCCGAATTTAACCGGTGTAAACAAATCCATAGTTTCCTCCTAACGCACGCGTATTTTCGGCTCGGGAGCACCACGCCGCATAGTATTGAGAAATTGATCAAGGGGTGCCGGTGCCGCCACCTCTGGCTCTTCGTCTCCCGGAGGCTTACTCCAGAACTCTGCCCAGCTGGGCCACAACTCGTGATAAGCACCCTCGTAGGTCTCGCGGTCAGGCCAGCGCATCTTGTTGTCTCCTACCGGCGGCTTATTGATATCCGTCGCATACCAGTAACAGGGCAAACGCCGGCGGAAATACCAGCGCCCGTCGATACGTTCATAGTTATCCCAGTAGATCATCTGCATGATGACCCACTCGCTCTGCCCGTTGGCACAGGCTGTTTCATGTTCATTTTTGGAGTACACCACACCGTGGGCGTGGTCGGGGTCATCGAATTCGATGATGTGATTGCCAATGTGATGAGATGTGCCGGTGAATTGCAGGCGCAGCGTATCGTCCAGCCACTGCTTCAGAAAAGCGCGACCTGTTTTCTCGCGACTCACGCGTATATCCGCTGCAAACAGGTTCACGTGTGCGTCCATATCGCGCATATCCAGCGACAGGGAGTACTTGGCGGGTAGCTGGCGAATCTCGTCCAGCGATTCCAGGCGGTCGATACGGGCGAGCAATGTCTTGTCAGTCATGTTTTTCTATCCACCGGCCAGCGCCGGAACCAGGAAAATCGATAAGCTTGAGTCTAGGCTGTACCCCGGCAAACAGGCAATAACAGCAGGCATCGCTTTGCTTCACATTTGGCGCCAGGCAAATAGTCCCCTGCGCCTATCTAGATTTCCAGCGCTCGAAACCCCAGGCTGTCATCGGACGCCAACAGGCGGCCCAGTTGTTCCAACTGCTGACTGGCATTCCCCAGGGAATAACTGATCTGCTTGGCCATCAGGAAAAAGCGGTGGATAGGGTACTCCACATCCGCGCCCATGCCGCCATGCAAATGCTGTGAAGAGGACACAATCCTATGAGCGGCGTCACAAGCCCACCATTTAGCCGCACGCACTTCGGCACGCGCATCCAGGCCTTCGCTCAATCGCCACAGGGCCAGCCAGTAAGTCGAGCGAATTCCCTCCACATCGATATAGCTGTCCGCCATGCGCATGGCCAGCGCCTGAAAGGTCCCCAGTGCCACGCCAAACTGCTTGCGCTCACTCAGGTAGGCCGCTGTGCGCTTCATCGCCGCTTCGGTAACACCTACCTGCAGGGCGCAGTGGCCGATATTGGCACGCTGCTCCAGCCACTCCACGATATCCGCACCCTGGCCCGGACTGCCCAACACAGTCTCATCGCCCAGGGTAACGCCTTCCAGGGTGAGGTGAGCCGCCCGCTCGCCGGATAGCCCTATCTCCACTGGCGTCACCGTCACACCGGGAATTTTAGTATCAAGGATAAAAACGGTTTGCTGACCATCAGCCATCTCGGCCGGTACCAGCACAAAATCGGCAACCGCGCCATCGGGTACTGCAGACTTGCTGCCGTCGAGCACCCAGCCCTCTGGCTCTCGCACCGCAGTAACCTTGGTCGCCACTGCGGCATTCATGCCAAGTTCGGCGATGGCGGCACTGAATTTCGCCTTGCCCGCGGCCAGCGCCTGCAGGTGGCGCTGCTGCTGTTCCTCGCTGCCGAACTCAGCAATGGGCAGACCGCCCAGCACTACAGAAGCATACAGCGGCACGGGAGCGACCCGGCGGCCCTGCTCTTCCAGTACCATGCACAACTCTATCAATCCCAGCCCCGTGCCTCCGGCAGACTCAGGGATGGCGACACCCAATAGCCCCTGCTCGGCGAGCGTAGACCAGAGGGTATCGTCATAGGTTTTACCAGTACGTGAAAATTCCAACAGAAACTCATCGCTCGCCCGATCGGTAAAAATTTGATAGGCCAGCTCGCGAATCGCATTCTGGTCGTCACTAAAATTGAAATCCATGACTTTCTGCCTCAGTGTGCCTTGACCATAGCGGCCAGGTTCCGTGTGTATTTCAGCTGCGCCTCATCCGGGTGTTGCAGGAACAGCGCTCGATAAAACATGGTGGTGAGCAGCTCGGCGAACTGTTCCACCGAAAGATCTGCGGCGCGCAGGGTCTTGCTCTCGTTGATGAAATATTCGCGCATCAGGCCTTCACCAACGCCGGCCAGGGAGTAAACCACCATCAGCGCCTGGTGCTTTTTGAAGCGCACCTCGGGAAAAAGCTTGGGCATGAGATCGACCAGCCACATCAGCTGGTTACGATAATTATCGCGCAGCATGCCGGAGAAGGCTTCGTCCTCATCCGCCAGCTGCAGCAGGCAACGCATCACGCCGGGTCGCCTGGCATAGCCACGCACCACCACCAGGTTGTGCGCGTAGATTCGCGCATACCAATCGCCTTTGGGGACATTGCGCTCGATTTCAGCCCGATCACCGCTGGCGGTGGCGAAATCTGTGAGCACCTCGAGTGTCAGGGATTTGAGATCTTTAAAGTAATGATAGAACAGGCCCTGCGCCACTCCCGCCTCACCGGTCACGTCAGCAATACGCATCTTGTGATAGCCCTGCTTTTCCAGCACGACCAGGGCAGCGTCCTTCAGGCCGGCGCGGGCACGCTCGCCGCGGGCGCTGAGGGCACCACTACCTTTTGCTGCTTTGGCCGATGAATTGGCAGATGAATTGGCAGATGAATTCGACATAAGGCATAAAATAGTTGAATTTGAATTCAAAATCAATATTATGTGTAACATTAATTGGAAGGAGTACAGCGAATGTTCGTCGACTACACCGCAAGCCAGCAAGAACTGCGCAGGGAATTTCGCGCCTACTTTACCAAGCTGATCAAACCCGAATACCGCGAGGAGTTGCGCAACGCCGAAAGTGGCGAGCTCTACAAGGAGCTTATTCGCCAGCAGGGCAAGGACGGCATGCTGGCAGTAGCCTGGCCGGAACAATATGGTGGCCGCGGTTTAACCGAAAGCGAACAGCTGATCCGCTATGAGGAGGCCCTGCTGGCGAACGCCCCTACCCCTTTCGTAACGCTCAACACGGTGGGCCCGGCTATCATCAGCCGTGGCACCGAGGAACAAAAGAAGCGCTTTCTCCCGGGCATTGCCTCCGGTGAGTTGCATTTCTGCATAGGTTACACAGAACCCAGTGCGGGCACCGATCTGGCCGCGCTGTCGACTAGCGCAGTCAAGAACGGCGATCACTATGTCGTTAACGGCAACAAGGTGTACACCAGCGGCGCAGAGGGCGCTGACTACGTGTGGCTGGCTGTGCGCACCGATCCGGAAGCGCGCAAGCACAAGGGCATCTCCATCCTGGTAGCGGATACCAGCGACCCGGGGTTTTCCTACGGGCCCATTCATACCATGGGTGGCGTACGCACCAATGTAACCTACTACACCGATGTAAAAGTCCCGCTTGATATGATTATCGGCGAAGAAAATGCCGGCTGGCGCCTGATCACAGAGCAGTTGAACCACGAACGTGTGGGACTGGCCGCCTGGGGCATCCAGGGCTGGAAGATTTTTCGCGACGCCATGGACTGGGCGCGCGAGACCAGGGGCGCCGACGGCAAGCGCGTTATTGACGACCCGACAGCCCAGCGCAACATTGCCGAAGCCTACGCCCACCTGGAAGCCATGCGGGTAATGAACGCGCGCATGTCCTGGCAGTTGGATCAACAAGAAATGGACCCCGTATTCCCCTCTGCGATCAAGGTGTATTCGACGGAGATTATGATCGAAATCTGCCGCCTGTTAATGGATGTGGTCGGCCCCAATGCGCTGACAGCCGCCGGCAGCGAAGGCGCTGTACTGCATGGCAACCTGGAACATGAATACCGCCGCGCCACCATCAACACCTTCGGCGGCGGCGTCGTTGAAGTCCTGCGTGGTCTGGTAGCCACTCACGGGCTGGGCATGCCAACCCACCGCTAAGCGGCACTGACCAGCCACACACCCTTATAAGGAGTTTTCAAGAATGACAGCTGCAGAGCAAAAGGCCTTTGAGGATGAAGTCTACACCTTCGTCGGACGCGAAGTTTGTGCGCCCACGCCAGGCAAGGACGACGTCAATGCCCCCATGATCCGCCAGTGGGCAGAAGTGTTGGGCGATTCCAACCCCGCCTACACCGATACTGAGTGGGCGGCACAGAGTTCGCGTGGCAAAACCATCGCGCCACCGGCCATGATGTACGTGTGGGGACAGGAAGGCTTTGCGGTTACCACCGGCAGACCCCTGGATGCACAATCGGAGCTGTGTAATTTATTCGATGCGCACGGCTACACCGGCGTGTTGGGCACCAATGTGAAGCAGGAGTATTTCAAGGAGGTCAGCCCCGGGGACAGCGTGGTCACGCAAATGGTCATCGACAATATCTCTGAGCGTAAGACAACAGCACGGGGCACAGGATACTTCTTTGAAACACTGGCCACCTTCAGCGACCAGCATGGCGAGCAGATCGGCACCCAGCGTTTCAAGGTACTGAAATTTATTCCACAGGATCAGCCAGCGGCAGCCGCCAGTGAAGACAAACTGGAGGTTCCAAGCCGCATACCCTCGCCACGGGGCCACGACAACAAGTGGTGGTGGGATGCCTGCGACGAAGGCAAGGTACTGATACAGCGCTGTAAAAATTGCCAGACTCTGCGCCACCCTCCCCGCCCCATGTGTGGGGAGTGCCAATCTATGGAATGGGATTCCATCGAGTCCACACTGGACGGTGAGATACTCAGCCACACCGAATTGCACCATCCCAAGATACCGGGTTACCAATACCCGCTGGTGTGCGCGGTAATAGCGTTAGCGGAAGGCACCAATTTCGTCGCCAACATAGTCGGCTGTGATCCCTCCACAGTGCATATCGGCATGAAGGTGAAAGGGAAAGTTGAGCAGGTGGACGAAAAGACCATGCTGCCACAGTTCTATCCGGCGTAAAAAGGAATCAAGAGCATGAGCGAATACAAGACACTGCACAGCGCCGAAGTTGCTGTCGGCGACAAGCTGCCCGCCATAGACATCGATGTCACTACCGCACTGGTAGTCTGCGGCGCGCTGGCTACCAGGGATTTCGAAACCGTACACCACAACAAGGCGGTAGCCGTGGCTGCTGGCCTACCGGATGTATTTATGAACATCCTCACCAGCCAGGGCCTGATGACCCGTTTCGCCACAGACTGGAGTGGTCCCGAGGCCGTGGTCAAGGCGGTGGACATGCGCCTGGGCGCACCCAATATAGCAGGCATGGTGATGACCATGACCGGAGAAGTCACGGCAGTTGACAGCGACAGTGGCGTGGTCGATGTGGCCGTGCTGGGAGAAAACAATATCTGGGGCATGCACATGCAGGGCTCCGTTCAACTCGCACTACCGATGGAGGCCTGAGCCGTGGTTGCAAATGTAAAAGACAAGGCGGTAATCGTCGGCATCGGCAACACTGAATTCAGCAAGGATTCAGGCGTTTCCGAATTATCACTGGCAGTACAGGCGGTGAAGGCCGCTATTGACGACGCCGGCCTCAAGCCCAGTGACATCGACGGCATGGCCACCTTCACCATGGATACCAACGATGAGATCGAGGTAGCCAGGGCACTGGGCGTGGGCGAACTCACCTTTTATGGCCGCTCTCACTACGGCGGCGGCGCCGCCACCAGCTGCCTGCACCAGGCGGTGATGGCAGTTTCTACCGGCATGGCCGAGTGTGTGGTGGTTTATCGCGCGCTTAACGGCCGCAGTGGGCACCGCTTTTCCGGTGGTGTTTCCGGTGCTATCAGCACAGCCGATGCAATCCACTGGGGTTGGTATATGCCCTACGGCCTGTTGACACCCGCCAGCTGGGTAGCGATGTTCACCCAGCGCTGGATGCACAATACCGGCGTCACCAAGGACGCATTGTTCGAGGTCGCGCATTCCACCCGTGTTTACGGTGCCAATAATCCCGCCGCCTTTTTTCATGGTCGTCATTTTGACCGGGCAGAATACGATGCGGCGCGCATGATCGCCGACCCGCTGCAGCTGTTTGACTGCTGCCAGGAAAGCGATGGCGGCTCAGCCGTGATTGTGACTACTCCAGAACGCGCCAGGGACCTGAAGCAACCGGGCGTCGCGGTTCGCGGTGTTGCCCAGTGTGCGGCGGAAGACCAGGAACAGATGACATCGTTCTATCGAAAAGAGTTTGCCGGCATTCCAGAAATGGAACGCGCCTCCCAGAATGTTTATGAGATGAGTGGCCTGAGTGCCAAGGATATTGACGCTGCGGTTATCTACGACGCGTTTTCACCCATCGTATTGTTGCAGCTGGAAGCCTGGGGCTTCTGTGGCTACGGTGAATCCGGCGATTTCGTATTGGACGGAGCCCTCAGGACTGACGGCCGTCTACCGACCAACACCCACGGCGGCCAGCTGAGTGAGGCCTACATTCACGGTGTAAACGGCCTCGTCGAAGCCACGCGTCTGGTGCGCGGAACGTCTGTGAACCAGCCGGCCAAGGAAGTGAATCACGCCCTGGTGACTTCCGGCGTCGGTATCCCCACCGGTGGTGCGATCCTGGGCAAACTCGACTAGCGGTTTATGCCTACTGCGCTATTGAGGCCAGCCTGCGCTGGGCCTCATCGCGCCCGGCAAATTCCTGACCCGAGACCAGTGACGCGCGCAATTCCGACGCGGCCTCGGAGTTCCTGCCCAGCCCAAGCAGGGCCACGCCAGTGTGGTAGCGAATCTCGGCATCGCGCGAGTTTTTAGAGTAAGCCTTGCGCAGGTAAGGCAGAGCCTCTTCATACTTACCTTGCCGAGTCAGTATCCAGCCAACAGTATCCAGCATTGCCGAGCTCTGCCCACCTTCCACTTCCAATCCACGTAGCGCTGTCGCCAGCGCCTGGTCGAGATCATCAGCGGCATAGATATTGGCCAGGTTATTCAGGATACCGGCTTCGTCAGGCAACTCTCCCAGGCCAAGCAACTGCTCATAATAGCGCGCGGCCTTTACCGTATCTCCCTGGGTAAGATAGCTGTCCGCCAGCAACCTCACCGCCAACACCGGTAGCGAAGACTCCCGCAGCGCAGATTCCAGCGCATCGGTAAATTCCGCTGTACCCACGCCCTGCTGACCCAGTTCATAAAGCTTCCTGATAGCCAAACCGTTGTTGTGATCAAGCTCAAAGGCCTTCAGGTAATGGGCATGCGCCTCTTCCATACGGCCCTGGCTCCATGCGATATCCCCCTGCAGCAGGTCCAGCTCGGGTTTCTGGCCGTACACTCTCTCCAATTCCGTCGCCCAACGTGTGGCACCCGCCAGGTCACCTTCAAGAAAGTCTATCCCGGCAAGGTCCAGGCGCACCGGATAGGATTCGGGATCCACCACCAACGCGGCCTCGAGGCTCTTGCGTGCTTGCGGGATTGCGTCAGCCTGTACCTGCAGGCTGGCAAGGCGGCGCAGTTTGGCTACATCACCAGCAGAGAGGTCCGCGAGCCTCTCCAGACGCTGCAGCGCCATCTCTCTCTCGCCCAGCCTCATGTGAATAATAGCCAGGCGCTCAAAATAACCGCCGTTCCTGGGATTGTCCCTTACCAGTTTTGTAGCTACAAACCTGGCACTCTTCCAGTCTGCCGTCGCCTCATAGACATCCAGCTTTAACTCTCCCGGCCGGTTTGAGCGGCGATCATAGGCAAGCGCCTTGTCGCTCCATTCGATCGCGTCCTCGTACTCACCCTGCAAAAACATAATACGGGCCATCAGCAGGATCGAGTTGGTATGACTGGGGCGTTCGTCCAGTATGTTATTGAGAATAGTTCCGGACTCCTGAAAACTCCCACGCTTCTTGAGCAACATTGCCTGGCCAAAGCGAGCCTGCACATTGGTGGGCGACTGCGCCAGGGCGGCCTCAATACACATCTCCGCCTCCTCCAGTTGCTCCAGGGAAAGATAAGTGACTGCGCAAAAATTGAAGACTCTCAGATTATCCGGATACGCTTTGCGCAGACGCAGTACGCTATCCTGCGCTGCAGCGAACCTGCGCAACTCCAACTCCAGCGCACCCCGCAGCAACCCATAACTGAGCGGCTCCCTGTCACCAAAGTCTGCACTATTGAGCAAGGATAAGGCCTCCTCAGGCATGCCATCCGTCATCAGCAGCTCCGCTTCAAGCAGCCGAATATAAGGGTTCACCCCCGTTGCTCGCGCCTTTATATTAGTGAGCAGTTTCCGCGCATTGTAAAGTTGGTGCTGCCCCAGGTATAAATGCACCAGTTGCAGGGAAAGGCCCAAATCAGCACTGGCAATGGACTCGTTGGAACTGAGTAACTCCAGGGCTTCCTGGGTGTCGCCATTACGCAGGTACACATCGGACAGCATACTAATGGCACCGATATCCGAGCGGTTCCTGGAAAGATAGGCGTTGAGCAGCGTGATCGCGCTCTGGTCGTTACCCCGTATGTAATCTGCAGAGGCCTGTATATACAACATCGTATCGTTGGTTTGGGACTGCAGGTAATCCAGCTCGGACAGTGAATTACTCAGGCTGTCCAGCATGCTCTCTCCCAGTTCAGAACCGCCCTCCCCCAATATCAGCATTGCGCTGAGCAGCGTTGCGGCAGGGTCATCCGGTGACTGTTCCAGGATTATATCCAGTAATTTTTGTGCGTTCTCCCGGTCCCCAAGATGCAGGTAAACCCTGGCCAGCGCACGCTGTATTCTCAAATCCTCGTTATCAAGCTCAAAGGCTGTCAGCAGGTATTCGCGGACTTTTTCGTACTCCTGATGCTTGAAGGCCAGTTCCGCGCGCAGTTCCCAGCTTTTTGCGTTCTTTGGATCAAGCGCCAGTGACTGCTCCATCAGTGCCAGCGCCTTAACATCCATACCGCTACTCATGTAGATCGCCGCCAGGGAATTAAGGGACCGCGCATCCGCCGGCCGCAAAGAGGCCGCCCTTTCAAATTCAGCTGTGGCGAGTTCAGGTGCTCCCTTTAACAGATAGCCCTGCCCTTTAAGCAGCGCCCATTCGAACTGGGTATCGGCTGTAAACTCGCTGGAAACTTGTTCGATCTCGAAAAGCTTGTCTATTTTCCTTTGCAGCACCAGCGACGGGCCGTACACAGGCAGCACCAGGTTGATGTCCGCACCCAATAGCAATGCTTCTGCGCACTCTTTTTCCGCGCTGTAAATATCGCCAACGCTGAAGTGCACCTGGGCCAGAAGCAACCTCGCAGGCACCATGTTGGGATCTTCCTGCAGGGCGTTCTTCAGGTGGATATAGGCTTCGTTAAACTGGCCTTCGTGATAAGCCTGCACAGCCTTTTCATAATTTTCGCCTGCCTCCTGCGCCATCGCCGCTGCAGCTCCCAGCAAGGCCAGACAAAGCAGGAAAATACGCGCCAAACGCCTGTTCAAGAGCAGCTCCCCCATACCGTAAGTTCGAATTTACTGTAGCAAAGTTTGCATTATCGCAGGCGAAAAAAAACGGAATATGTGAATTCCGTTTTCTTTTATCAGAAGCAGGATGGCTTTAGCAGGTCAGCGAGACCGCCTTGCGCGTGCGCATGGCAATTATTCCCGCCATAAACAGGGCCAGTGTTCCCGGAACCGGGACCTCAGAAGTCTGATTCGGTGTAGAAGTGGATATGGCTGACAGCTTGAAGCCGTCATTACCGCCACCCAAACCCCCACCGGAGGCGCCGAACTGCGGGTTGTAAACGCCGATAAGCCACTTACTGGAAGAAACGTTACCGCCATTAACACCATAATAAACACCGGTGTCCACATTGGCATCGTCATCGGTGGAATTATACCCACCTCCATTGCTGGCCAGAACGTTGGACCAGGTGCTACCCGCAACGCCGGGGGAGCCACTGCCGTCCCAGGCCAGTATCGATACATCGGCCCAGTTATTGCCGTTATCGTAGGTCCAGGTCAGATCGATTGCGTCCAGGTCAACGGCTGTTGTATCAAAATCCAGCAGCAGCATATCGTAGCCAGAACCTCCGTCTCTCCTTGAGCTGCTATCGACGGCGTGATTGGGGCTATTGGTGGTTTCATCCCGATTCTGTATTCCCAGGGCAGAAGACTGCGCCCAGAGGAGCCTGCCAGCCTCGACGGTGTTTGAGAAAGGATCAGACCAGCCAGTAACAGTCAGGTTGATGCCATCTTCACTGATGCTCAGGGAATTACCGAAATTGTTGCTACTGAAGCTATCTGAGTTGTCAAAGTCCCACGTCTGTATTCCGGACAAGGCCGGGACGGCATGTAGCGTGGTAAGCGCAGTAACTGCGGCGAAACCAACCATTCTGAAGCGATTTAACATATCTAGTTCCCTCTTTACCAAGCAACCTGCCCTGACGTCTTGAAACAGGCTGTCAGGGCCCGGTGCTTCATCTAATATTCTCTACTTTAACAGTTAAAGCAATAAACAGGCCAAGCGCCGTATCTCATTGTATTAATTGGATTTTATATTTTTCGTGGCAACCGGAGCCCGGTCTCATCACGCCAATTGTATAATTTCCTGACACCGCTTTCGGCCCCTTTCCCGCTACCACCTTCACCCTCTCAAGCGTCAAAGCAGCACGCTTTTGTCAATACAGGGGGTGACAAGGGGCCACTGAATGAACAACCATAGTGAGCACAAAGACTACCGGGCAGCGACCAGTTGCCAGCATGAACAAACAACCCGGAGAACACAATGACAACAGTGGACGCAAGTCACAAAAACCAGTTTTTTAGCGATGTAGAAGCCGCGGCGAAAAAAGCCATCTGGTGCGCCCTGGCTACGGTCAAGGGTCAAGAGCCCCGGGTCAGGATGGTACACCCCACATGGGAGGGCGATATACTCTGGGTCGCCACCGGACCGGAAACAGCGAAGGCCCGTGAGATCCAGGCCAATGGCGCGGTCGATGTCCAGTTCCAGGTGGCTCCCGACGATTTTGTCCATCTGATGGTGCGCGGCCAGGCGACGGTCTTGACTGACCAGGCAACCAAGGACCGCATCTGGGATGTGATGGATTATGATCTCGCCCAGTTCTGGCCGGACGGAGCAAGCAGCGCAGAATACTGCGTGATCAGGATTGAGCCAGCTCGCGTGGAATTATCAGAGATGTTTGGCACCATGAACAAGCGGGTATGGAAAGCCTAGAGAGACATTAGTCAGCCCGGCTCATGCAGGAACTCTGGTCCACTTACCTCACCCAGGCGTCCGGGGCGTTCATTGTCCTGCTGCTCGCCTATCTGTCACTGCTATTGAGCTGGCCGCTTTTTCTTTGGATGGAACGGAAGATGCCCGTACAGCCAGATACACCTCGCGCCAACTATTGGTTGAACTGGAGAATCACCTGCAGCAACCTGTTGCTAGCACCCGGCTTTGCCGCGCTGGTAACCCTGTTCACCGTTTACGTTGCCGGCACCTCAGGCCTGCCCAGCCTGGAAGTTTCAACGCTCGCCTTCTCCGTTGGCCAGCCATTGGCAGACACCTTACTGCAAGGCGCAGTTATTTTTCTTACGGCCTGTTTCCTGGGTGATTTCTGGTACTACTGGTGGCACCGGCTGGAACATACGGTGCCCTTCCTGTGGGAGATGCACAAGTTGCATCACAGTGATGAAAACCTGAACGCCACCACCATCTATCGCTCCCACTTCCTGGAACCAGCGGGGCAGGCGCTGATACGGGGGCTGACCATCGGCCTGGTCTTCGACACCACACAGGCACCACAAACCGTACTGGTGGCAGTGGCCGGCGGCCTGCTGTTGGCACTATGGGATTACTTTATCCACGCCAATGTCAGGATTGACGCCCTGCACCGCTTGCTGCCCGTATTCTCAACGCCCCAATACCACTGGATACATCACTCCAGGATGCCCGAGCACCAGGACAAGAACTACGCTATCTGGCTACCGATATTTGATCTCGCCTTTGGCAGCTACTACCACCCCGGGGTCGATGAATACCCACCCACTGGTCTCTCATCCGGGGAAAAGATTGACACGGTATGGGAGGCCCAAACCGGCCCTCTTGTCGCATGGGCCCGGGGCATCAAAAAGCAATTCACCACTGATGAAAAAGCCCGTTCAAGTTAAGCCTGGCAGCTTTTACCGCCCTGCGTTGTGGAGTAGCTCGCCCACTGTGGCAAAACGGTAGCCGCGGGCTCGCAGGGACTCAATAATAATACCGGTGGCAGCAACGGTAGCAGCACGACTGTGCTGCTGGCCGGGTTCATCAACATCACCGTGACCGTCATGCAGCAGGATGATACTGCCCGGTTTGACTGTCTCCAGTACCGCACTGGCTATCAGTTGCGGATCGGTAATTTCCCAGTCAGTACCACTATCACTCATGATAATGGAAGTCATACCTAACTCATCCAGGGCTCGCTTCAAACCAATACCCTGTGCACCCCAGGGTGGCCGAAACAATACAGGGCTGTAACCCAGCACTTTCTCGATCGCGCGATTGGCGAGCTCCACTTCATTGCGCATTGCCTCCCTGCCAACGCCGATCATGAGGCGGTGGTGGAAACTGTGGTTGCCTACCTCGTGTCCCGCCACGGCCACCGCAGTCAGTTGCTCCGGGTAGGCCTCCACGTTGCGGCCCTTGACGAAAAATGTTGCTTGCACATCATGTTGATCGAGCATCTGCAGCAGGTCGGCGGTATGCGGCGGATTGGGTCCGTCATCGTAGGTGAGAGCCACGACTTTTTCGCTGGTCGGAATACGCCAAATTGCACCGGCGTAGCTGAAGGAAATCAATCCAGCCACCGCAACGGCCAGCAGCACAAGAACAATAGCAATTTTCTGAATCACAGGCACTTTTCCATGTGGGAAAATAGAGCTAATACCTGACCCCGGCCAAGCTAGCCATTCGTAGCAGAAGTCGTATACTTAGTCCAGCGTAGCTCACAATGTGGAATGTCTGGAGAGCGCCCGTGCGGGTGGTACTCTCCACCTGCCAGGGAGGCCAATCATGACAATATCACGCAAAGAACGACTACAGGCGGCAACCAGGCGAACGGACGCAGGCGCTATTGCCGAGGCCGTCGCCGCTGCCAAGCGGGGAAGTACGGAGGGGCGAGTGCAACTTGCCGCCGCCATGGCATGGGCGGCCTACTCCTGCCCGGACGCGACCAATGCGGTCTGCGATAACATTGCCTCGGCCTGGCTGGGCTCAGGCCCCACGCCCGAGATTCCACTGGGCCTACCCGAAGCCCCGCTGGAAGACAGTTTCTGGAATGCCTTTTGGGCAGTCATAGACGGCCACGATGAAGGTTACGATGCGATTAGCATCACCGTTGCGGTCGCTTCCCTTGCGGGTGCGGTTCACCCTTACTTTGGTGAGCTGGCAGACAAGCTTGCCTGCAACCACAAGGGTGCTGTCTCGGCGATAAAAAACCCTATCCCTGGCCACACCGACATTGAGGCACTGGCCAACTGCCCCGGCGGCAGCCTGGGGCGATCACTCTACGATATGATTATCGAAAACGGCTATGACCCCGAGGTGCTGGACCGCAACTCCATCGCCCTGAGCGAACTCCCCCATTCGCTGCACTACCTGAACGCCCGCATACTGCAAATGCACGATGTCTGGCATCTGGTCGCGGGATACGACACCACCTCCTCCAACGAGATCGCTATTTCAGCCTTTCAGCTGGCGCAGTTTGGTCACAACTACTCCTCCATGTTCCTGGCTGCGGTGATGACCATCAGCACTATCAAGGAACCCAGGGGCTTTACCATCCTGATGCAGATTATTACCGAAGCGTGGCAGCACGGACGGGAAACGCCGGTGATGATGGACATTGAGTGGGAACAGGAGTGGAACAACTCGCTGGAAGATATCCGCAAGGAACACAGTATTCCGCTATACCACAGCATTTTCCCCGCAGACCTGCTGGAGTCGATTGAAAGCGCCTCGATCTGGAAAAAGCTGCAACTGGGCTACCAGATAACCCGTTTCAACCACAAGCTGAAACAGAACAGCCCGCAAGCAGCTCTCTCGTAGCTGCGTTACGCGTGGCCCCTCGCTGGCGAATTACGTTTGCTGACAATCCCTATGCCAATCCCAGCGCCTGGGCGCGGGCGATTGCTCTCACGACCCTGCTCTTGCTGCCCGCCTGGCAGTGCATCGGGGCGGAAGTCCCTAACGATCCGGTACCGCTCATCATCGCAGCGTTGCAAGAGCTCGATGCCAATGACCTGGATGACAACTGGTACTTCACCATGTCGCTGACCCAGGAAAAGGAAAACCAGATCATTCGCAGTGACCCCATAAAAAACCAATATGAACGCCGTCAGTTGTTGCAGGTAGATGGCAAGGCGCCGGATAAAAGCCGCCTGAGGGAGTTCCGCGAGGAAGAGGTTAAACGCGTCGACGACATAGACCCGAAAACCAGGGGGTACGGTCACCTGGTCGATAGCAGCACACTGCAGTTCGTCACGCAAAGAGGTGAACTATTGGAATTTTTTTTCAAGCCCCGCATCAATACGCTGAAAGACGCCGCGGGTAAAATGCGCGGTACGCTGTTGTTCAATAACACCACCAATGCCATCGAACAAATAGAGGTGCGCAACACGCAGGAACTCTCTCCAGCGTTCTCTGTCACCGTAAACAGTTATCGACTCAGCTTCCTGTTCCGATTGGAACAGGGCGCGCGGTTATTGCGAAAAATGGAATCGCATGCTGTTGGAAAGGTCGGCTTCCTGAAGAGTTTTGATCAATTAGTGGTGGTGGATTTTAGCGGTTTTCGACCAGCCGACAAAACCGCAGTAGCGCCCTAGACTGCTGTTTTTATCGCCCCGGTGCGCCAACATCGCACCGGGTATACACCAGTTTAGTTAAGGTAAATCAAAACGGACTACTACTGCCGGGCTCTCCAGTGGCTCGGTAATAGACAGGGTCAGCAAGCCATTGTCGCTTTTCGCCCGCTCGACGACCGCACCCAATACAGCAATGTCCTGCCAGGCAATCCCCGGGTCCTCGATAGTAAACTGAGCCTCGACGCCACCGTAGACAATGGCATATAAGGCATTATCTTTTTGTGTGTAGCGCAACTCGCGACCCTGCAAATTTTTGAAGCGCGTCCAGGGCCTGGTAGCGTAAAGCGCCTCACCGTTGATAGCCATCCAGCTACCCAGGGCGAGCAAGGGCTCTTGCTGCATCGCGGGAATCTGGCCATAGCTATCAGGACCGACATTGATCAGTACATTGCCATTTTTCGCCACCGTATCAACAAACCAGGTGATCAACTCCGGGGCATCCAGCATATCGTCCGCAGTCTCTCGCGAATTGAAAGCGAAAGAACTGCCGAGGCCCCTGGTCGATTCCCATTTGAAAGGCGGTATATCGGACAGGCTGTCGTACTCGGCGGTCTTGTATCCAATACGCGCCGGGTCATCCTCCAGCGCACTACTGGCATTAGCCAAGCTCCATCTGGCCAGTGCCTTGAGTACCCAGGTCACACCGGGTATCACTGCAATTTTCCCAAGCACATCCACCCCGGCCCAACGATCATTGACCGTCCCTTGCGGTACCTGTGCAAAGTAGTAATCAAATAGTTCCTGCTGTCGCCCCTTCGAGGGATAGCCAATATCAGCCCACAACACATCGGGATGATAGCGGTCGATCAACTCGGTCATCTGCGCGTAAACGTAGTCGGCGTACGCCTGGCTGGCCGGCGCACTGCGCATCACATCCCGTGCAAGATCACCCTCAGCCACCAACTTGAAAGTCCAGTCCAGACCGGTGGAATAGTAGGTTCCAAAACGCATGCCCCGGGCGCGTACCGCTGCGGCAAGCTCACCTACCATATCCCGTGACGACCCCCAGCCCTGCCGGTTGGGGTTGCTCACAGCGCTGGGCCACAAGGTATAGCCATCGTGATGCTTGGTAACCAGCACCACATACTTTGCGCCGGCCTGCTGGAACAGCTCCGCCCAGGCATCCGCATCCCAGGCCTGGTCCACGCGCTGTTCGAAGGTTTTCCTGAAATCCATATACGGAGCCGAACCGTACGTCTTGGCGTGATGGTTGACCGTATCGCTTTGCGGCAAATTGAGGGAGTAGAGATACCATTCTGCATAAGGCAATTCCTGGCGCGGGGAGTCACCCAACAGGACGTCCTCCAGCTCCCCGGGCTGCAATGCCCCCCCGGCGGCAAAAGCGGGCACAGAGGCCGGGCCCCAGTGGATAAATATTCCCAGTTTGGCCTCATCAAACCACTGGGGTATCTGCCGCGAGCGTTCATGGGTTGCTTCAGTTACCGGATCGGCGCAGCCGCCCGACAAAGACAAAAAAATCGACAATACAAGTGTTCTAAACAGCAAAGACCGGTCAGCACGCATTTTTTATTCCTGTAGGCTGGACTGGATTCAGTCGTCCATTAAACCACTTTTCCCCGTGTATTGAGATGACCGTTTGCGGCTACCGGAAGTTACCGCTGCACGGCTGGCCCTCGCAGCTGTGGCAGAGTATGCTAAGTTCAGCATCAAATAATAATAAGTCGAGGTGTGTTGATGAGAATTCACAGCAAGGCATTGACCCTGCTTGCCGCTAGCCTCTACGCCAGCCTGACTCCAGTGACGGCAGTGGCACAACAGCAGGAAGCTGCTAAACCTGTCCTTCTGGAAGAACTGCTGGTCACTGCCCAAAAACGGGAGCAAAACCTGCAGGATGTTGCTGTCGGTGTCTCCCTGCTGACCGGCAAGGCCCTGGCCGAGTCACAACTGCGGAACGCCTCGGAGTTAGCCACCCTGATACCGACGCTGAATCTTCAAGCCAGCTCTGACCCCTCCACTTCCTCCTTCAATATTCGGGGCATTGGTACGCGAACGTTTAGCCCGGGTGTGGAGCCCAGTGTCTCGACCATGCTGGACGGCGTCGTCATGGGCCGTTCGGGCATGGCATTCATGGAGTTGGTCGATATCGATCGTATTGAAGTATTGCGTGGTCCCCAGGGCACTCTCTACGGCAAGAATGCATCAGGTGGCGTCGTCCATATCATCACTCGGGATCCTACCCCGGAACTGACAGCCACCGTTGTCGCCACGGCAATTGAGCATGACGAATATCGATTGGACGGCACTGTATCGGGGCCAATAACCGATGATCTCTCTTACCGCATAACCGGTTCCGCAGTGAACGACGACGGCTATGCCGAGAATTTCTACAACGGCAACAAGGTCAATGACGCCAACAACTACAGCGCACGCGGCAAGCTACTGTGGCAGGCAAACGAGGATCTTGAGTTTTTGTTAAGCGCTGACTACACCAAAAACGATTGCGACTGCACTGCACTGTCGGTGCGCTCTATCCTTGAGTCGCCAGCACAACAAGAGGAACTGGAGAAACAACTCCCGGTGGTACCTTCAAAAGACAACAAGGACGTCAATAATGACGAAACCACTTTCTCCAACATTCGCAGCCACGGTTTTTCCTTAACAGCCAACTGGGACGTCAGGAATCATCTGCTCACTTCCATTACTGCTTATCGAGAATGGGAGAGTGAAAGCTTCACCGACCTGGACAGGACACCCGGCAACCCCCTGGCACTGACACTGCCCGAGCCGCCCAATACCCACCAGAATCAATTTTCACAGGAATTAAGGATTACATCGCCGCCCGCGAGCTGGGGCACTTACGTATTGGGCGCCTTTTATTTTGACCAGGATGTCGACACAGCCAACACTGCCACCACTTCGCTGCTGGAGCCTTTCCTGCCAGCGGTAACCCGGGTATCCCGGACTGATGTGCACAGTAAAAACGCCGCGCTGTTTGGTGAAGTGAACTTTAGCATCGCGCAGGACTGGCAGCTCACACTCGGTGGTCGCTACACCTATGATGAACTCAAGTACGACACAACGGCTGATGGCACCGGCATCATATTCCCCCCTGATGGTACCTACAGTGACTCGCTGGATGACAGCGATTTTTCACCGAAGATTGCCCTGCAGTGGGATATCACCGACAACGCCATGACCTATGTCAGTTACGTCAGTGGCTATAAAGGTCCCGCTTTCGATACCGGCCTGGTTGCAGGTGGAACGGTTGTTGATCCGGAAACAAGCGATGCCTACGAAGTGGGTGTGAAATCCAGCTGGTTCGACAACCGCCTGGTTTTCAATGTTGCAGTGTTCTATACCGAATACGATGACTTCCAGGCCGAAACGGCCTTTGATATTCCTGAGTCCCCGATACCGGCTAATATAGTGACCAATGTGGGGCAGGTATCAACACAGGGAATAGAAGTGGAGTTCCTGTCCCAGCCCACCGACAAGTGGACTATTGGCGGCGGTATCGCCTACACCGATGGCACTATTGACGACTACCCCGACGGTAACTGCAGCGGCGGACAGAAATTTCGTGGCGAATGTGGCCCCGACGGTACCCAGGATCTGTCCGGCGGCCAATTGCCGTTCACCCCTGAATGGAAATTGAATCTAAGCACTGACTACACAATTGATATGGAGAGTGCGCCCTTCGCCATTCTGCTGGGCGCCAATGTGCGGGCCCAGGACGACGTGCTGTACGAATTATCACAGGATAAATACACCTGGCAGGATGCCTATGGCATTGTCGATATCCGCGCTGCAATTGCAGGGAAGCGCCATCGATATCGTATTACCGCTTTTGTCAAAAACCTGTTCGATAAAAACTACGCCAGCCTGATTTTTGCGCAACCCCCGGAGCTAATCCCCAACGCCTATATCCAGGCAGTGTCCAAATATGCGGAACGCACTGCAGGAGTGGAGTTGCGCTACGAGTTCTGAAGAAGCGCCGCACACCCTCCAACTGGCACCACATCCGCGACCTTATTCGCCCAGAGAGGGTCGCCCGGACAGGGTCGCCCAGACAGGGTCGCCCAGACAGGGTCCCCCAGACAGGGTCGCCCAGACAGGGTCGCTGGTCTATCGCCTAGACAACAAATACCAGCACAAAAACCGCGATAAAAAGTGCCGGGGCCAGAGCTCTGGAAGCTTTATTCAACGCCAGCGCCCCGGGAAGATTACCCTTCCCCTCCTGCCAGGTCACAGCAACGGCAGCGGCCAAGGCTGCAAATACCAGCACCGAAGAAGCCACCATAAATTGATCCAGGCGGGTCAAATAGGCGATTGGCGGCAGGATGGAGGCCATGGAAAAACGGTAGGCAATAAGGGTCAACATGGAAGTAGCGACCAGACCCACCCGTGGCGCCACAAACTCCAGCGGTATCCAGAAGACAGTCCAGGTCATCATCACCACGAGAAATAGCGGCACCAGTAATTGCCAGGTGTAAAAACCTGTGAGGCGCTTTATGTCAAAGATGATATCCATGCGACTCAGTGAACGATCCAGCGGTGCCACGTAGTGCTCACTGCTGGTGCTGCCACGAAAGTTCACCTCCCAGTTTGTGACGGACAGGTGCTCACCCATCGCAATACTGGCCTTATCGGCGACAATCTTCACCTGATCAGCCTCATAAGTTGAAACCACAATGTATCTCAATTCCTGCTTATCAAAAGGAAAGTCCGACAGGTCTGCGCGAAAGGTGAAAGCCCCATAGGCACGCACCGTTTGCGTCACCAGGCCTTGAGCCGTGACAGTAAACTGTGGTTCGCGCACCCGTTCCACGGACCGCCGGTTCAGCAGCTGTAGTTGTGGTGTCCAGATATCTCGCTCATCGACATAGCAAGGCTGCTGCCCACTGTGGGCAAGACGCGTGTCCCGCCACTCCGCCCGGAAGAAAACATCGCTGACGAAACTCTGGTCAGAGTCGCGGATTTCGATGAGGTCACTCATGTAGAGGTTGATATCCACGTCTACAGGGCCACCCCTGGTCGGCGGCAAAGCACTGAGATCATGCGCAGTAAGAGTACAGTTCTCCGCCAGCAGCTCTCCCGCTAACAGTAATAACAAAGCGCCGACCCATACACGCATCACACTATCATCTCCCTGAGGCACTGCCCTGGTTGTGCCCCTGCCGGACATTATTGAACCGGTTGAAGGTTGAGCCAGCAGTAAACATTAATTTTGACTGCGCATTATGCCTGTTTTCAAGGGAAGAAGACCGGCTTGTGTCACATATAGATCATTATCAGCTCATAAATCAGCACCGGGCGCTCATCCTGCCCCACTACATGGATATGCTGCTCCAGCACCATTTTGGTGCCCTTGGGAGTAGCGCTGACTTCCTTGATGCGACCGCGACTGTGCAGCGAGCTTCCGACCGGTACTGGCCCGGTAAAGCGCAGCTTGTCAGAGCCATAATTCAACATATTGTTGAAGCCGGTGACTTCGTAGCTCGGCTCACCCCGCATTTTGGGCAGCAACACCAGGGTTAGGAAACCATGGGCTATAGTGGTGCCAAAGGGACTGTCAGTTTTCGCCTTTTCCGGGTCGGTATGAATCCAGTAATCGTCGCCCGTTAACTCTGCGAACTGGTTCACCAGTGCCTGGCTAATTTCAACCTCACTGCTCCAGGCGCTGAACTCCTCGGACACCAACGCCTGCATTGCTTCAACATCGTCGTACTTGTACTGTTTCATGCCTTCTTTTCCCGGGACAGTGAATTTGCGACACATGTTACAGGCATGGGTGCAGCAACCAATCAGCCTGCGGCTTAAACAGCTATACCAGTTGCCCTTTCTCATTGCGGGGACGCTGTCTGTGGCTTGGGAAAAGCGGCAAAATGGCGCCCCACATATGACCCAATACGTCATTGCCAGGCAGCCACGCTCCAGTACACTGGCCCGCTTAACTTTTACCTCCGGTAAGTGCCTCAACAGCGCTGCCGGCAACCGAGGATAGATCATGCGCGAAGCAGTCATCGTAGAAGCAGTCAGGACACCCATTGCCCGCGGCAAACCCGGTGTAGGGGATTTATGTGACTTTCATGCCACAGAACTGCTGGCCCTGTCGCTCAATGAAATCGTCAAGCGCACCGGACTGGAATACTCCGATGTAGATTACCTGGCGGGCGGCTGTGTCACCCAGGCGGGGGAGCAGGCTGGCAACATTACACGCAACGCGTGGCTGACCCTGGGTAGGGACTACACCGCCGGCGGCACCACCCTGGACAACCAGTGTGGCTCGGCGCAGACCGCCAACCACATGATGTCTTCCATGGTCAGCACCGGTTCAGTAGACATCGGCATTGCCTGCGGCGTAGAGTCCATGAGTCGCGTCGGCCTCGGTGCCAATGTCTACAACGGTCCAGGTTACTTCGTTCCTGAGAACTGGCCCTGGGATTCTACTCCCGACCAGTTTTCCAGCGCCCAGCGCATCGCAGACAAGCGCGGCATCACCCGCGAGATGGTCGACCAGTTGGCCTATAACTCGCAGTTGCGCGCCAAGCAGGCCTGGGAAGAAGGCCGCTTTGACCGCGAGGTGTTTTCGGTAGAGGCCCCGATTCTGGGTGAAGACGGCAAACCCACGGGTGAAACCAGGACGGTCAACCGTGACCAGGGCCTGCGCAACACCACACTGGAAGGACTGGCGGGACTGAACCCCGTGATGGAAGGCACGATTCACACACCCGGCAACTCATCGCAGATTTCCGATGGCTCTGCCGCGGTGCTATGGATGACAGTGGAAGAGGCCAAAGCCCGCGGACTCAAGCCTCGCGCCCGCATCCTGGCTGACTGCGTGGTAGGCACAGACCCCTACTTCCTGCTCGATGGCCCGGTAGATGCCACCGCTGCCCTGTTCAAGAAAAGCGGTATGAACATGGGTGATATCGACCTGGTAGAGATCAACGAAGCCTTTGCCGCAGTGGTACTGTCCTGGGCCCAGGTTTACGACGCCGACATGGACAAGGTCAACGTGAACGGCGGTGCAATCGCCCTGGGCCACCCGGTGGGTTCCACCGGTGCGCGCCTCATCACTACCGCCCTGCATGAACTGGAGCGCTCCGACAAGAACACCGCACTCATCACCATGTGCTGCGGCTCTTCCATCGGTACCGGCACTATCATCGAACGTATTTGATGTAACGGGCCCGGTAAACGCCGGGCCTTTTTTATTGGTAATTCAAGGAGTACACACATGGGAGACCTGACAGGCAAAGTCGCCGTCATAACCGGTGCAGGCCGTGGCCTGGGCCGCGAGGAAGCGATGCAACTGGCACGCCAGGGCGCACGGGTCGTCATCAATGACATCAACCTGCCCGATGCGGCAGAAGCAGCACAGGCAACCGTCGAGGAGATAAAAGCCTTTGGCGGCGAGGCAATCCTTGTGTTGGGCGACTGCGCGGACAGCAATGACGCCAACACGCTGATGAAAACCACGCTGGATACCTACGGCGACCTCAACATCATGGTCAACAATGCCGGCTTCTGCCGCGACAAGACTATTTTCGGCATGAGCGATGACGAGTTCGACTCAGTGGTTCGCGTGCACCTGCGTGGACACTTCGTCAACATGCGCAACGCCACCGCCTACTGGCGCGACAAGGCCAAGGCTGGTGAAGAAGTCTATGGCCGCCTGGTCAGCACTTCCTCGGAGGCGGCTATCTACGGTTCCGCCGGACAGCCCAACTACGCCGCCGCCAAGGCGGGTATCATTGCGATGACCATGGGCGCTGCCCAGTTGCTGACCAAGTATGGTATTACCTGCAACGTGATCATGCCGCGCGCCCTGACTGACATGACCAACAGCGGCCAAACCGCCGAAATGTTCCAGCCCCCCGCCGATGGCGGCTTCCATGTCTTTGACGCGGCCAACGTGGCACCGTTGGTAGGCTATCTGGCGTCACCTGAAGCCGGCAAGATCTCTGGCGAGGTGCTGGTGGTCTGGGGCAATGAGGTGCAGGTATTGCAACGCCCCACCCTCGGCGATACTTTCGTCAATCCCCAGGGCGCAAAGAAGTGGGAGGTCGAGGATCTCCACACCTCCCTGGCAGCGCACTACGACGACAATTATATGGCTGTCTGGGGTGGTTATTCCGTTCCGCCAGTGTAAGCAAGACGCGGGCAGCCAATAGTAGCTGGTGGAATTTGTTCATCAAATTGGCGCTTTCAGTGATTGGCTGGAACCGTCAGGTAGCCTATGTTGAGACAATGTAATCAGCACAGCTGGCGAGAAAAATATTGATGTCACAGCAACCCGGTACAGAGCAAGCCCTGGACCTGCAATCACTTACCGGCGGACGCCTGGGGCCCTATCTCAGCTTCAATCCGGTAAGCCGCGTACAGATATGGCAGTGGTGCTCCGCAATGGGCGACAGGAATCCCCTGTACGTCGACGACGATTACCGCCAGGGTGCTGGATACAGCGAGGCACTGGCGCCACCG
>RCNC010000649.1_pt1 | contig 31351 bp, 21 predicted proteins | sample 2041301 | NCBI WGS metagenome assembly RCNC01 (sample SAMN09708231, study PRJNA481090) | Marine sediment metagenome, whole genome shotgun sequencing project. | biome: marine sediment; feature: ocean; material: sediment; isolation source: Sewage treatment plant 13A marine sediment (STP13A) ... | reverse complement strand
CTTCTCGGCGGTGTATTTCACCTCGGCGGCAGCCTTCTTCTCCGCGGCCCGGCCCTCGCTGAGCACCAGAGCGTCGAGAGGGTTGTTCCGCCACCCGCGGGGCTTGGCGATGAATCTCCCCAGGGTTTTGGCATAACTCTGGCTGGTGGCCTTGACCCCCGCCTTGGCGTCGCTGGCTTCGAACCAGGCGATGGTACGGAAGGGCGACGCGGCATCCTCCCGGGCCAGCACCGCGTTCGACGCATCGATGGTGGCCTGCATGCCCTCCGGCGGACGGGGCAGGAAGATGAAGAACCCCACCAGCACCACCAGCACGCCGAGCCAGATGGCCCAGTAGTCTTCGGTGGTCCAGAGTTCCTTCCAACCGGGCCTCTGTACGGTCTGGCCACCTTCCGCCGTCTCATCAGCCATGGCACACTCCCCTTTATCTACAGGCAATCTCTTATGTTATGAACAAGATAGAATCCAATCATATCCGTCGGCACCGGTGCTGTCAAAAAAAACGCCGGGAGAGGATTGATCCCCTCCCGGCATCTCTGATTGTCATTCGGCTGTGGGAAGAGGTCAGATCGCTTCCACCCGCTCCACAAAGTCGATGTCCACCGTCTTCAACTCCTCCAGCACCGGCTCGTAGATCCCCTTGTCCACCGGGATCTTCACACCGGTGTCGGTGATCTTGCCCTCGAGGATCAGCTTGGTGGCCATGGCCGCGGGCAGGCTCACCGTGCGGGACATGGCGGAGTCGCCGTTGGGGATGCCGAAGTCCACCAGGGTGGAGGTGATGTGCTCCTTCTTCCCGTCGGGGTACTCGGCCACGAAGTCGTGGTGCAGGACGATCATATCCCGTTCGCCTTCCTTGTAGGACATCAGGTCGAGCATACGTTTCTCCAGCACCTCGAGCACCGAGGAGGCCTCGGGCACCGTCTCGTCGGAGAACAGGCCCAGCCACTCCAGCCGCTCCAGGGTGTCCGGCTCGTCGGCCAGGCCGAGCTTCTCGATGAAGGCGGCCTTGACGTCACCGGCCGGGTCCACGCCGAGCAGTTTGGCAGTCATCTCCTTGAAGCTGATGCCGGCCAGGTCGTCCCGGGCGGTCTCGTCCAGCAGGCCAAGGTCCACCACACGCTTCAGGGCCCGACACCAGCCGCGGTTGCGGAAGGTGCCGCGGAACACTGTCTTCGAATCCTTGAGGCCGTAAATCTCCACATAGCCGAGACAGTCGCGGTTGGGGTAGAACTCGAGGTCCATGCCGTCCACGGTCACCGGCCCGCTGGCGGTGAAAAGCTCCGGGCCGGGAACCGCCTTGACCTCGCCGTCCTCCAGCCAACTGGCCGCGTTGCGGCCGGCCAACAGCACACCGTGGGGGCTCCAGGAAAACTTGTAGCCCAGCGGGTTGTCGTTGGCCTCGGGGGCGGGCAGGCCACCGCAGCAGGAGCGGAAGCTGACCACCTTGCCACCCTTGGCCGCCACCTCGTGGATGATCTTCATCGCCGACATGTGGTCGATGCCCGGATCGAGGCCGCACTCGTTGAGCAGCAGCAGACCCTTCTCCTTCGCCTCACCGTCCAGGGCGTTCATCTCGTCGCTGACGTAGGAGGTGGTGACCAGCGGCAGACCGTGCTTGAGACAGAGCTTGGCCACCGACACGTGGTAGGCGTAAGGCACGAGGCTGATCGCCATGTCCGACAGGGACACCAGCGCCTCCAGTTCTTCGGTGTTGTCCACCAGCAGGGGCAGCGCCTTGCCGCGGGGGTGGTTGTCGATCAGGTCCACCGCCTTGCTCACCGTGCGGGAGGCCACGGTCACCTCGGTGTCCTCCATGTCGAGCAGGTAGCGGACGAGCGGCTTGGCCACCAGGCCGGCGCCGAGAACGAGAATCTTTTTCACTTGCTGGTCCTCCGATAATTTTTGGAAACAGGTCGCACGTCTATTTGAGAAATTCCTTCATGTCTTCGTAGTCCGGGGTAAGTTCGCCCTGGTAGAGAATCAGGGCCCGCTTCACCGGCGCGGGCAGGTCGCAGGCCTCCAGCGGGCCGCTGAAATCAGCGGCAGCGATCCCGGGGACAAAAGTGTGCAACGCCTCGCTGAACTCCTCGGAGGAGTTCAGCGGCAGTTCGCAGGGCAGATTGTCCACCGGCATCACCACCGGGCCGTTGCCCTCGACGCCGTCCAGGGCCTTGCCCGTGGCCGGATCATAGACAAAAACCGGGTTGCCCGGTTCGGTGGCCTTCACCGTACACTCGGTGGCACCGTCGATGTCGCAGGAGATATCGCCGATCACCCGCAGCTTCGGGGCGGTGCCGCTGCCATAGAGATCGAGCAGCTGCTGCCGGGTGGCCAGTCGTGGATAGTCCTCGGTCCAGTAGATGCAGTTGACCATCAGGGTCATCAGTGGCAGGTAGGGACCGAAAGCGGAGACATAGCGTTCCGGGTGGTCGTAATATTCCTGCAGCTCGAACGTGGTGGTGTCATCAGCCGGGCGGGCCATGTGCTTCTCATGGAATTCCACCTTCCACAGGGTGCGGGGGTCATCCCGCCCCTCCCACTGCCCGGCCAGCAACTGCTCCGGAGTGATGGCACGCACCGGCAGCAGGTCGTAGATCTCCTGGGCGCCTTTGGACACGTTGCCGTAACCGGTGAAGCCACAGACCAGGGGGACCAGGGCCAGGGGCAGGCCGTCAGTGCGGATAGCCTCACCCACCCGCGCCACCGCTTCTTTTGCTTCGTCCAATGTGCCGTAGCGATAGGGCTGCTCCACGGATTCGAAGGGGTTTGGTGTCCCCTCCCACTTGAGCCGCGCGCCAAACGCGGCCAGGGTCTCGATCATCCCGGCCACCCCGGCAAAGCGACCGAAGAAAATCAACCGCCGGCCCTTGTCGTCCATTATCCGCTCGTAGTCGATGAGGTTGCACTTCAACTCCATCAACCGGCGGAGCATGTCCATGTTGTAGTCCTGGCCCTTGATGGTGTGGGAGAAATAGATGTAGGTCCGGTTCTCCAGGAGCAGCCGGGTGGGTATTTCTTTCACCGCGATCACCACCGGGCAGGAGGTGAGATCCTCTTCCACCTCAGCGCCAGCCGCATGGAATTCAGCGTCGGCAAAGGCCCTGATGGGCGAGGGCTGGACCCGAAAACGGAGGCCGTTCTCCCCGATCAACTTTTCCAGGTGGGCAGGGATCAGCGGGACACGCCGCTCCCACTCGTTCTTGTCTTCACGACGTATTCCGATACACTGCTCCATCTCCACTCCCTCTGCTGAAACCGCTGACCTATGGTCACAACCACTTGAAACGGTCCTGAAATTCTGGTTTTCAGGGTCACGAACGTAAATGTCGAAGGGCGAAATATATGACGGCGGACTGTGTGAAGTCAATGATTGCTTGCCGCGAGGGGCATCGGACTGTACCATGTTTCACCTAAGTGCCAGCAAATTTTCGATGCTTCAAAATAGCGAAACCCCGGACAGGAGGAGAACATGATTTTCACAGCCAAAAGGACCAGGGAACTGATGGTGATCACGGGCAACAAGGCCGGCGTGGGTCACCAGGTGTTCCAGGCGATGTTTGAGAACAAAGTGAACGTGGTGGCCTTTCACGGCTACACCACGGGCCGCAAGGTCATCCTGACCTTCATCACCGATGACAACACAAAAGCCAGGCGGGTGTTGAAAAAGGCAGGGTTTGAAACGGATACCCGTGAGGTAATCCTGGTGGACTGCCCCAACAAGCCGGGAATATTTGAAAAGGTGGCGGGAAAACTTGACTTTGCCGGCGTGGCCATCGACTACGCCTACGCCACTTCCACCTCAAAAACCCGGGGGATGATCGTGCTCAACACGGTGGACAACAAGAAAGCGTTGAAAGCCCTGGACTGATCCTCCTCATTCATCCTCCACGGCGTATCCCATGGCGGCCAGCTGCTCCCTGGTCCGCCGGTCAACGTCCACTTCGTCCGGCGGGCCGGATTGCTCCCCGGGATCTTCGCCGGACAACCAGACCCCCAGTTGTTCCGCCAGCAGGGAAAACTCCTCGTGGGGTGGTGCCCCACCCGGATTATGGAGGTTGACCTGCTCTCCCGGATCGCTGTTGAGATCGAAATACTCCACCCGGGCGCCCCCGTTGGTGAAGATCACCTTGCGGCCGGAGCTGGAACGGGCCGAGGCCCGGGACATTTTGAAACGCCGGGTCTCGCCAAAGGCCACATCGTGATCCATCCGACACCCACCCTCAATACTGCAGGTCTCGCGGATGACCGGCAGCAGGCTCTGCCCCTCCACCTCCGGCCGGCCATTCACCTGCAGCCAGTCGAGGATGGTGGGCATGATGTCGATGTTTCGCACCTGATGGTCAACCACCCGGCCGCCGCCCAGACCATCGGGAAATCGCATGATCAGCGGCACCCGGATCACCTCCTCGTACATGGTCCAGGCATGCCCTTCGAGGCTGCCATGCTCCATGAACTCCTCACCGTGGTCACCGGTGACCACAACCAGGGTTTTCTCCAGCAGACCGAAGAGTCGCAGGGCGTCGATCACCCGTCCCAGGTGGTGGTCGGTGTAACGGATTTCCCCGTCATAGAGGGCCAGCACCTGCTCCAGATCTTCCTGGTCGATGGCCACCTCCCGCTCCACACCCGGCTCCACGCCCCGGTTCGCGGCCCCTCCGCCCTTGCCCGGTTTCTCCGGCCGGTACTTGATGTACTCCAGCAGCGAGCCGTAAGCGCCGGTGATCTCCCCGCGGTATCCCGGGTTGTAAATCCGGTCGTAGGGCGGGGGGGGATCGTAGTCCCAGTGCGGATCGAAGAAGTGGAGAAAGAGGAAGAAGGGTTTCTCCCGGTTGCCGCCAATCCAGTGGATCGCCCGGTTGGCCACTTCCTCGGCCCGCACCTCGCGCAGGCCGCCGCCGGCGTCCTTGTGCAGCTCGTAGTAGGCGCCGAACCCCCGGCCAAAGCCGTAGCTGGATGAGAGCAGGTGGAAACTGACCACTCCGCAGGTTGCCATCCCCGAGCGCCGCAGCAGCTGGGCCAGGGTGGGCACCTCCGGCGAGATGGGGTTGGCCATCTTCCAGGCACCGTGGGACGCGGGATAGAGGCCGGTGACCAGCGAGGCATGGGCCGGCAGGGTCCAGGATGATGCCGAAGCCACCGTTGAGAAGCGGACGCCCTGTTCCGCCAACCGGTCGAGGACCGGCGAGGTGTCGCGCTGGTAGCCGTAACAGCCCAGGTGGTCGGGCCGCAGGGTGTCGATGGAAACCAGCAGCACGTTTGGTGTGCCGCTGCTGATCAGGCGGCGCTGGCCCGATCCGTGGTGCAGTGCAAAGAGGACACAGACCAGCAGGAGCATGACCACGATCACCGGCAGGGCGATGTTCCTCACCGGAACGGCCACCTGCTTTCGTGGGCTCCTCGGTTTGGCCATCGGGCCCCTTCGCGGGTTTCGCGCTTCGAAAATTGTTTCGGGAGCGGTGTGGGAACGGCGGGACCGACCGGCGGTCGCGCTTCGAGAGCTATTATTGAAGCATTGGCTGAACCAGTCAACCCGGCCGCCATGTGGTTGCCAGAAAACGCTTTTCTTGTTAAGGTTTGCCCTATATCGGGTCAATCACCGTCACGGACAGAGTGTGGATCGCGGAACCGGGCACCGGATCCGGCCGAAGGGTAAGAACCATATGGGAACCGTATATCACCGCTGCCGCCTGCGGCTGAAAAAGGGTGAGGAGCGCTCGTTGCTCAAGGGCAACCCCTGCGTTCGCAAACACCAGATCGCCGGGGTGGACGGATCATATGACGCGGGGTGTGAAGCCGGAGTCTACGACTATCGCGGCCATTGCCTCGGCGCCGGTTTCGCCAACATGAACACCGATGTGGCCCTGAGGTTGATCCGCTTCGGCGCCGGTCCGGTGGACGTGCCGCTGCTGCGCAACCGACTGGCCGAAGCCCTGGCCTTCCGGCGGCGGCTCTTCCAGCCGAACGAAAAGTCTTACCGGGTGGTGCATGCCGAAGGGGACTGGCTGCCCGGCGTGGTGGCCGACCGTTACGGCCCCTACCTCTCGCTGCAGTTCACCACCCTGGGGATGGACATGCGCCGGGACCTGCTGGTAGGGATGTTCCAGGAAAAGCTCGAGCCTGAAGCCATCGTGCTGCGCAATGACAGCCAGGACCGGGAAACGGAAAATCTCCCCCGTCAGGTCAAGGTGATCCACGGCGAGCTGCCGCGGCAGGTGGAGATTACCGTGGACGGACTGACCCTGCAGAGCGACCTGCTCTCCGGCAGCCGCACCGGCTTTTACCTCGACCAGCGGGACAACCGGCGGCGGGCGGCGGCAATGAGCCGCGACGGCCTGATCCTGGACGCCTGCTGCCACACCGGCTGCTTCTCGGTGATGGCGGGGCTGCAGGGGGCCAGACAGGTGGTGGGACTGGACAGTTCCAGCGCCGCCCTCAACCTCGCCGAACAGAACGTGGCCCGGCACAGGCTCACCGACCGCTGCTCCTTTGTCCGCGATGACATCTACGTCTTCCTGCGCAAATACGCTGAAAACGGCGAGGAGCCCTTTGATCTGATCTTCCTTGACCCGCCGGCGCTGATCCTGAGCCGGCAGACCATGGACCGCGACATCTCCACCTACCGGCGGCTGAACCGGCTGGCCCTGAAATGCCTCAAACCGGGTGGAATACTGGTCAGTTCCAGCCGCTCGGCCCTGCTGCAGACCAGTGTTTTCCTCGAGGAGCTGGGCACGGCGGTGCGGGCATCGAAACGGCGGGCCAGACTGCTGCGCTATTCTGGCTCATCACCCGATCACCCGGGTCTTCCGGCGATGATGGAAACCAGACGGCTGAAGTGCGCCTTCCTGGCCACCGGCGGCGGCAGTGCCCGGCCGAGGAAGAAATAGATCGAACTTCCGGCCTCGGACCACGTTTTAACAGGTGTGAACGTAATTTAGCGCGGGAGAAGCGCCTGACATGGAAATCGCCAAAGCCATCATCTTGCTCGTGGTCTACCTGCTCTACCTGCTCATCGGCTGCTGACCGGGCCCCGATGCAGGCCTGCATCGGTTCAGGGCGGCCCGATGCCTTCCCCTGTCCGCCCGCGGACCGTTTCCCACCCCACCCCTCATTCAACACAATCCACGACCCGGGGCCGTCTCAATAGTGAATGGTGGCCACCGTGGCATCCGCCCCGTAGAGCAGCGATGAGTCGAAGGCCAGGAAGCTGATCGACGGGATCGCTGAGAGGTTTCCCCCATCGTAGTTCCAGCCGCGCACATGGCTGGCAAAAACCACACCCGGCCCGGGGGTGGTGATGATCTCGTCCATGCCGTCACCGTCCACATCGCCGCCGGTGACCCGCACCCCGAACTGGTTGGTGCCGTAAGCGAAGAAACTCACCCCGGGGATCGATGCCAGCGCCGCCCCATCAAAATTCCAGCCGCGAACGTGGGGGCCGAACACCGAACCGGGTCCCGCGCCGGTGACGATCTCGTCCATGCCGTCACCATCGATATCGGCGCACATTACGTTGACCCCCCACTTCAGCGTGCCGTAAGCGAAATAGCTGACCCCGGGGATCGATGCCGCCGTACCGCCGTCAACGTTCCAGCCGCGCACATGGGGGCCGAACACGGCGCCGGGGCCCGCGCCGGTGACGATCTCGTCCATGCCGTCACCGTCGATGTCACCACAGGCGGCGTTGACCCCGTACTTGTTGGTGCCGTATGCGAAGTAACTCACCCCGGGTACCGTGGAGACCCCGTCGCCGTCCACCGACCAGCCCCGCACGTGGGGGCCGAACACGGCGCCGGGACCGGCGCCGGTGACGATCTCGTCGGAACCGTCCCCATCCAGATCGCCGCAGGCCACGTTGACACCGTATTTGTTCACCCCGTAGGCGGTGAACACCACATCCGCCACCGGGGTGCCGTAACCGGTGAAGGCCCGCACCTGGGGTGGGTGGTCACTTCCCGGCCCGGGGCCGGTGACCAGCAGGTCGAGGCCGGTGCCGTAAAGATCGCCGGCAGCAATCCGGGTGCCATAACCCTCAAGGGCGGGATAGGCGTCGAAATCGACATCGGCCAGCGGTGTGCCGGTGACGGTGAACCCGCGCACGTCGGTGGGGTTGACCTCGCCGGGCCCCGGCCCGACGATCAGCGCCGGTTCCAGACCACCGGAGGCGTAAGCCGTGTACTGGTAGCCGGTGCCGCCGGAGGAGGAGAGCCCGCCGGCAACCAGCACCATGGTGTCGTGGGTCGAGCCGAATTCGTCGAAGAAACCGGCCCAGTCCTGGTCCCCGTCCAGCGCCAGGGCCTGCACGGTGGTGGGGCTGGTGTCGTCGAGGGCGATCATCTGCAAACCGAAGTCCGTGCTCTCCACCCCGTCGAACTGGAGCCAGAGGTCGCTGCCGCTGCGAAAACGGATATAGTCGGCGGCCCAGTGGTTCACCGTGCGGTTGACGAACTCCACCGGATAGTCCACGTGGTCACCGGCAGTGGAGAAGGCGGGCAGATCGATGCTGGTGTAGCCGTAGCGGCCGTCACCCACCGCGGGGTCGTCGAGGTAGTTGGCCACGAACCAGTCGGCCATCACTTCCTCGAAGCTTTCGCTGTAGCCCAGCCCGGCAAGCATGTTCTCCACCCCGGTGATGGAGTTGGCCGGCTCGGCCACCAGTGCGCTGAGCGCCGGCACGCCGCCGTAATGGTCGTGGAGATACATCATGAAGAGGTAGCACTGGATGTAGTCGGAGAACTGCTGGTCCCAGGAGGTCAGGTCGTTGTCCGGATTGCCGGGAAAACTGATGATGGGATCGGGCAGACCGTAGAGATACATGGCGAACTCGGCACAGCCCTCGTCCACCCAGGTGGTTTCGTTGGCGTCCATGTTGAAGTGGATCATGTGCTCGAACTCGTGGGCCAGCACCGAGAGCGTGGACGCGGCGGAGGGGTCCACCGGGTCGCAGCTCATATAGAACATCTCCACCTCGTTGCTGTGCCCGCCCTGGGCCTGGGCCTCAGCTTCGGTGTACTGGTTGAAGACACTGAAGTAGCCGTCAAAGACCGAACCTGAAAACTGGCCCAGGTTGTCGTAGAAAATGTAGATCCAGTCATCGTTGTCGTGGCTGTCCGGCGGTGGGCCAAAGGTGGTGGTGTCCATCTCGTAGATGCCCCGGGTGGGATCCCCCAGGGTGGCCACATCCCAGACCTGGACCACCTGGTCCACGTCGGCCTGGTCCATGTTGACATTCCACTGGTCGTCGGCCACAAAGACATAGCAGGAATCGCCCACCGCCCGGCAGGTGGCCGGCTCCTGGATCCAGGCCGGCGGCATCACCGTCAGGTCCCAGGCCCAGAAGATCATGGTGGAGCCCACGGTGTGGAAGGGGCCGCCGCCCCCGCGGACCACCTGCTTCCCGCCGCGGTCGGGGAAGCGGGCAGCCAGTTCCCGCTTCGCCTCTTCCAGCAGCGGTGTGGCACAGACGGTCTGCACACCATTGAGCCGCCCCAACTCCGCCTGGCCGGCGTGGGCCGGGATCGCCGGCTGGAACAGAAAAACGGCCGACACGGTAAAGACCGCCAGGGCCGTACACACGCTCAGACGCACAGTTTGTCTCATGGTTTCCTCCGTGCCACTGCCGTGGCGCTGTCGGGCGGCAGCACTCCGCCCGGTTTGTTCCGTGTTTGCCGCCGTCATTTCCCGAGGGTTTCCAGACCGGCCTTGCCGGCCCCGGCCAACGGCTCAGTGGCCGGGACCAGGACAATGGCGGGCTCCGCCGCTCCGGGCGGGCTCCAGGCCAGCCGGAAACCGAGGTCGGGCGACCTGGTGTAGATATTGCGCCAGGACCTGTCCCCGCCGGCCTCCCGAACCGCCATGGTCTGGTAAAAGGTCCACTGCCCGTCGGTCACCGAGCCATCAACCGGGCCCCGGGGGCTCGACCGGATCGCTTGCGGGTCGGCATACCAGTCGGCGGAGTACCAACTCCCCAGCCATTCAGCCGCAGGGGCCGCCACCCCGCCCCGCTCCCACTCCAGGTCGGTGGCCAGCCGGGCACCGCACCAGGAGGCGAAGCCAAAGGCGTCGAACCAGTCGATATCGGTCACCGGTTGGTCGGGATCCTCGCAGAGCAGCGGGTCGAACCAGCCCTCGGGCCGGTGGTCCTTTTCCAGGGGTTCGAAGGGATGACAGTGGCTGTGGTCGCCGAAGACATTGAGATACATCAGGTAGAGCTGGTATTGCCCCCGGGTGACCAGTGCCGTAGCGACGAGATAGTCGTCGAGCACCGGGCCCGGCCCCCCGTCCTCTTCCTCGATCAGCCCGCGGGGGAAGAACTCACCGCCGTCCACCGGCCGCTCCCGCGGGTTGAACGGCCGGCCCGGGGGATGCTCCCGATCACCGATGGGGATCACCACCGGGAAGGGCAGGAAGGCCATACCCATCGGGCCGATCACCGGGAAGGTATCCGACTCCTCCTCCCCGGCGGGCGGCAGCGTATCCACACTCCGCTGGCCGGTGGTTTTACCGACGATCTGGGATTGCCCCGGCAGCGGGGCCAGCAGGCCCAGGATCAGCGCCAGCAGGACGGCTCGGGTGAAGAAGCGTAAGGCCATATTGGTTTCCATGGTCCGGATGAAGCGGGTGTTTCAGCAACACCCTCATCTTACCCCGCACTGCTGGTGATGCCAAGTTCGAGCGGCGGTCTACTGGGGCCGCGGCAGGTAGAGATACTGGGGCTGGGTCCGCATCCCGGAAACCGTGCGGAACAGGTCTTCCCGGCCGATCAGCAGGCCCGGCTCCTCGCGGTAGTACAGATCGATGGCCTCCTGGATGTGGCGGAACCGCTTCTTGTCCAGGATGATCGCATCGTATTTGTGCCGGCGGAAACCGAGGATGGACTCCTCGATGAATGTCATCTTCCGCTGGTCGTCACGGCCGTAGAGAATCGGCATCATCGCCCCCCGGCTGCCGCAATACCGTTTGCCTGCACGAACCGGCAGGAAGCAGTGGAAGGGGGTGAACACCGGTCCCTCGAAATTCTCGATCAGCTTCACCATCGCCTCCCCCGCAGCCCGGTCTTCTTCGGTGGGGATCCAGCGGGCAACCGGGAGGAAGCTGTTTTCCGAAACCACGGCCAGCGAAACCAGCTGGAGGATCAGCAGCACGTAGATCAGGGTCATGACCCCGTGCCGCACGAGCGGCCGCCGATACTTCAGGGCATGCTCCACCGCGTGAAACCCCAGGGGCAGCATCAGGGCCAGAAATGCGTAGGCCGGCATCAGGACGTTGAGGTATCCCCCCTTGTGTATCCGGGCCAGCCAGGAGAGACCCACCATCCCGCCGCCGGCGAGGAAGAAGAACCAGGCATCCCGGGAGGGGCGGTGAGCCTGGCCGGAAACCGTCAATACAAAATAGACCACCACGGCCACCGTCGCCACCGGCAGCACCAGCAGCAGGTCGGCCCACCAGAAGCGGAGCAGCATCTCATCCCGGATGACGTCCATGGCCGGCAGGGTCACCGTGTAATAGCTGAACCAGCCCTCGTGGATGAAATCGAGGAGCAGGAACCCGCCGCCGATCAGGGTCAAGCTGATCCCGGCGAACCAGAAGGAGCGACGCCTCCAGGCAAAGACCGCCCAGACCAGCAAGGGGATAAAGAGCCCCAGCGCGGTCTGCTTGGTGAAGAAGGCCAGGGCGGCGACCACCCCGGCGGCAACGGAGCTGGCCGAGGTGCGGCCGTAGCGCACGAGGCAGAACCCGAGGAGCAGGAGGAAGAGGAACATGGAGTCCACCCGCGCCAGGTCGAACCAGGCCCCGGTGACACCAAAGGTGGCGGCAAAGATTCCGGCGGCCAGCAGGCCATGGGAGACCTGGCCGGTCTCGCGGCGGCCGATGGCATAGAGCAGTATCATGGACCAGATGGTGAAGATGATCGAGACCAGCCGCAACGGGGCGAACCCGATCCCCATGAACAGGGAGGGCACCGCGGAAAGATAGAAGTAGAGCGGGGTATAGACTTCGGGTACGTAATCCAGGGTTGGCTTGACGTAGATCGGCAGCCCGTTCATGGCCCGGAGCGTATTGGACGCCGCGGCCCCCTCCAGCCACTCGAGGTCGAAGGGGTAGCCGACGCGGGAACAGGCGATGTAGAGAAAAAGCGGGATAAAGGCCAGCGCGACGAGGGCGGCCAGTATCTTCAAACCCTGGGTAAATCGTTCGGACATTATTTCCGCCGTGAAAAAGCGTTACTGTTGATCCGGAAACAGGATGGTCAATGATATCCCGCACCGGATTCGTATTCAACGCGGCAGCTTGATTTTTACCCAACCGGGCCTCAGACTCATCAACAGGAGGAACGTGATCATGACATCCCGGACCCTGGCCGTTTCCACCGTTCTGCTGCTGGCCGGCGGTCTGTTGCTCTGTGGTTGCGGCGGTCCTCCCCGGGAACCCGCGGCCAGCGTGGCCTTTGTCCAGTATGTGGATTCGGCTGAATCGGAGGAGGTGCGGCTGGCCGCCCTGGAGGGGCTGGCCCGGGGAGGGTTGGCGCAGGGGGACGGACTGGATGTCCATTTCTACTCCGCCGGCGCCGATTTCTCACTGCTCCAGGCCATTGCCGCACAGGCCGTGGGCCGCGGGCATGATGCCATCATCACCTTCGGCACCCCGGCAACCCAGGCCGTCTTTGCCCGCATCGAGCCGCAGGACCGGCTGGTCTTCGGGCTGGTGAGCGACCCGGTTTCCGCCGGCCTCTGCCGCTGGCCGGGAGAGCACCAGCCCCGGATCACCGGCTACTACGGGCTCTTCCCCACCACCGAAGTGCTGGAACTGATCCATGCCGTCCTGCCCGAGGCCGATGTCCTGGGCGTGGTCTGGAACAGCGGGGAGAGCAACTCGCACCGCTACCTGGAAATCATCCGGGCCGAGGCCGGGCGACACGGCCTGCGGCTGGAAGAATCGGCGGTGGCCGGAACCTCCGAAATCCTCAGCGCGGCCGAAGGCCTGGCCTCCCGCGGGGCCGACGTCTTCTTCTGCGCCGGTGACAGTACGGTGATCCAGGGGTTCGAGGCGCTGGCCGCGGTGTCCGCCCGCCGGGGCATCCCGGTCTTCGCCAACATCAGCAGCCTGACCAGCCGGGGGGCAGTGATGACCCTGGGCCGCTCATTCGAGGCCGAGGGGAGGGCGGTGGGACAACTGGCGGCGGAAATCATTTCCAGGGGCCGGGACCCGGCCGACACACCGTTTCGCCGGCTGGAGGATCTGGAGCTGCGGGTCAATGCTGATCTGATGGACCACTACGGCCTGGAGGTTCCTCAGCAGTTCCAACCCTGGCAGGTTGACCATACCGGCGACGGAACCGTGACTGACGACTAGTCCCGGAAGGACCCGCCGGTGACATTCCCCCCACGAACCACGTCCTCGTCATAGGCCGGGAAGTTGATGGCTTCGATCGGGTCCAGTTCCAGCCCGTCGAAGTTCCAGCCCCGCACCTGTGCGATGTTTTCCTCCCCCGGACCGGGACAGGTGAGAATCTCGTCGATCAGGTCGCCGTCCACATCCGCACAGCCCACCCGGGATCCGTGGGTCAAATCGTCATAGGCGAACCAGCTCACCCCCGGGATCGAGGAAACCACCACCCCGTCGTAGTTCCAGCCGCGCACGTGGGCGAAGAAGATCTCGCCGGGACCGGCGCCGGTGACGATCTCGTCTATTCCGTCGCCATCCACATCACCACAGGCCACGTTCACCCCGTATTTGAGGGTGCCATATGCGAAGTAACTGACCTGGGGGATGGCAGCCGCGGTTCCCCCGTCCACATTCCAGCCACGGACGTGGGGGCCGAACACCTCTCCCGGCCCGGCGCCGGTGACCAGCTCGTCCAGACGGTCCCAACCCAGGTCGCCGGCGGCCACGTTGACCCCGAATTTCTCGACCCCGTATGCATTCCACTCGTTCACCACCACCGGGATCTCCTCCGGGTCGAAGACCCGCACCAGCGGCGGGTTGCCCTCGTCGGGCCCTGGACCGGTGGCCAGCATCTGCACCGGGGTCCAGATGGTGCTGAAGGAGAAGATCTCCGAGGCGACGGCACCGCAACTGTTCACCGCTTCCACCTGCCAGTGGAAGGTGACACCATCGGCGAGGTCCTCCAACTGGAGGAGCGGGTCGGTGAGACCCGCCGTGTGGGGCGGCGGGGGTGAACTGTCACCAAAATAGACGTTGTAGGAGTCGGCTCCAGGCACCTCGTTCCAGTAAATGGTGATGGCCGTGGCCAGGTCCACGGCGCCATCCGGCGGAAATACCAGAACCGGAATCCCGGGAGACACGCAGGTGGTGAAGTTCCACTCCGCCGACAGGGTGGTTCCGCAGCCGTTCACCGCCTCTACCCGCCAGTGGTATTGCACCCCTTCATCCAGTGTGGGCAGCTGGTAGTCGCTACCGGCAAGTCCGCCGGCCCAGAGCCCCGGGGACGAGCTGGGGCCGAAATAGAGGTTGTAGCTCACCTCCCCCACCGAATCACTCCAGTCGAGCATGACGTCGAGGGCCGTTCCGCTGGTCCCGTTTGCCGGGTCCGGCGTCCCGGGCACCGCCGGCACGATACAGGTGGTGAAATCCCAGACCGGGGAAGAGGTGGAGCTGCACTCGTTGCTCGCCACCACCCGCCAGTAGTAGTGCTGGCCGGAGACGGTGGCCGGCAGATCGAAGAATGAATCGGTGAGGCCCGCCTGGTAGGGCGGCGGCGGATTCACCGTGCCGAAGAACAGATCGAAGGTATCGGCTTCGGCCCCCGTGGTCCAGCCGAGGGTCACCTCCAGCGGCACGCCCACAGCGCTGGAGGCCGGATCGGGATCGGAGGGGGCGGAAGCTTCCATGCAGCCGTATATGCCGTAGAGTGCACCGCACCAGTCCCCGCCGGTATCGGAGCTGTGCTGGAAAGCGCCCACCAGGCAATCGTCGAGGCCATCGCCGTTCAACTCGGCGGCGCTGACGCTCATCCCGGCCTGCTCCAGGGCCTCGTCGCCGTAAATCAGGAGGTCGGGGTCGCTGCCTGCAAAATCCCAGACCAGGTGGGGATCGAAGGCGTCGGAGCCATACACGGCGAAGACACCCCCCGCCCATTCGCCACCCGGCGGGTCGAGGTAGATGGCGCCCATCATCAGGTCGTCGATACCGTCGCCATTGAAGTCACCGCAGGCCAGGGAGTAGCCCAGACGGTCGCCGGCATGGGCCCCCAGGAAATTGATGTTCCCCGCCGAGGGGGAGATGAAATCGATGGTGGTGCCCGGAGGGATCACCCGGTTACCGTATACCACGCTGCAGCGGCCGGCTTCCGCACCGGCGGTTGCCGCGGTGAGGTGCGCCCCCACCACGATGTCGTCCAGACTGTCGCCGTTGAGGTCGCCGCACTCCAGGGCGAAACCGATGCGGTCGTTGGCGGCCCCGCCCACCAGCCAGGCCGCTGGGGTAAAGACGTTGAGATCGATGACCTGGTTGGGTGAAAAGCTGTCGGAACCGAGCACCAGGGCCACCAGTCCGGCCTTGTCCCGGCCCAGCGGATCGGCGAAGACCGCGCTGAGCACCAGGTCGTCCATTCCGTCGCCGTTCATGTCGCCGGCAGCCAAGGCCGTTCCCAGCCAGTCATCACTGCTCTAGCCCAGCACCAGCAGGTCCGGCTGGTCAATGGAGAGGTCGAGGACAAACCCGGAAGTGTGGGCCGCACTGCCGTAAAGCACACCGGCAGCACCGCAATTCGGACGCCCGGGGAAGTCGTAGCCGAGAACACTGAACAGCAGATCATCCACCGAGTCCCCGTTCACGTCGCCGGTGTCCAGGTCATAGCCGGTGTGATCAACGGACGCGGCCCCGAGAATCTCCATGTCCGCATTCACCGTGGCGAGGTCCACCACGTGGTTGGCGGGAAAGTTGCCCGAACCGAACACGACGTAGACCGCGCCGGCATCTTCGATGCCCCCCACGTCCGACGTGTCGCCGGAGACAATGAGGTCGTCGATGGTATCGCCGTTGAGGTCGCCCACGGTGACACAAAGGCCCAGGGTGTCGCCATGAAGACGGCCGAGAACGGTGAGGTCGACGTTCGCCGAAGCGAAGTCGATCAGATGGTCAGGTGGAAAAACACCGGTTCCGAAGACCACGAACACCGCCCCCGGCGCCGCCTGGCCCGTGACGGTCCGGTATCCCGGTGCGGTGACCACCAGGTCGTCCAACCCGTCGCCGTTGAGGTCGCCGGCGGTGGCCGAACGGGCCAGGTGGCCGTCGGATTGGGGCCCGAGCAACCGCAGGTCACCATTGATCTGATCCATGTCGTAGAGAATCAACCCCGGCGCCGTAGCCGTGCCACAACCGGCCACCAGGAGAAAGAGCGCCAGATGGATCACTGTCGTGGAGAATATCCGTCTCTTCACCGGCCTCTCCCTGTTCATTTCGCGGTTCGCGGGATGATGGAACCCCTGACTGCAGGACGAGTTAATTTTTCTTCAGCCGCGCCCGGATAAAGTTGTCGTGGGACACGCCCAGACCGTTGGCCACCCGCCGGATCCGTTCCGCCAGATCGTGACCGGCGGGAACGCCGCCGGAGTCGGCCAGCCGGAACATCGACTCCACCATCCGAACCCGTGCCGTGGCGCTGCTCAGGCGGCGGTATTCCACGGTCATCCGCGACTGGTCGAGACCCGATTGCTGTCCTTCCTCCAGCACCACCGCGACCAGGGTCTCCAGGTAGGCCCCGCGCAACCCCGAGATGGTGGTGAGGATTTCACGAAAGTGCTTCACGGCTGCCGCGGACCAGTCACCGCTCTCCTCGAGCACCAGGCCAAGGAGCCCACCCATCAGCGATCCCTTTTCCAGGAAGACGTCCACCGTCTCGTCCAACGGCTGGCCCTCACGGCTCAGCCGGCGACGAACCCGGTAGAGCAGGCGGTTGCGGCTGAAGAGAGCGAGGTCTTCCTCCAGTTCGTCCCGGGCGTCACCGGGGGCGGCGAGGCCCCGCAACAGACCCTGGAGGCTGGAGAGGAACCCCCGGGCGGAGGAGGAGGCCTGGAGTGAGCGGAGGGCCTGGTCGATGAACTCACGTTCAGCGCCGCTCACCGTGCCGTCGGCGGCGGCCATCTCCTCCAGGGCCTCGGCCAGCTGCTTCCGTTCATCGGCACCGGCGGCCAGACCGAGGAAGAGCTCCACCTGGGCCAGGCATTCCTCCATGGTCATCCGCTCGAGGAGCACCATCTCCACCTCGGCCCAGTGCTCGTCGGGGATGTCGAAGCGACGCAGGAAGTGTTTGATCCGGTTCACTTCGCTCACCGACAGCTCACCGTCGGCCCAGGCCAGGCCGGCGAGAATCTTGAGGAAAGCGAGCTGCCGCTGGATTTTGAGTGATGGTGACATCTTCATCTCCCCGGGAGCGGATGAAACCGCGGGCAAAGGGCTATGACAACTACTGGAAGAAGTTTTACAGGATTTGGCACCGAGGTCAACCATCGGGTAAGGTGGCGGCGCCGGGGCCTCATCCCCGACGTATGCTCCAGGAGGTACGATGAAGCGGAAAGATGAGCGAAATGGCATGGGCCAGGCGGTGATCTTTGATATGGACGGGGTCCTGGCCGACACCGGACCCTGGCACAGACTGGCCTGGGAGCAGTTGGCCACCCGGAGCGGCATCACCACCGACCAGCACTTTTTCGAAAAGCACTTCGGCAAGGTGAACCGGGTGATCCTGCCCCTGCTCTTCCAGTGTGACCTGCCGGAGGAAGAGATCCGGCAACTGGGCGACCAGAAGGAAAAGATCTTCCGCCGCCTCTACCGCAAGCGAATAGAGCCGTTCCCGGGAGTGGCCCGGTTGTCGGACGATCTGCTGCGGGCCGGATTTTCCCTGGCCGTGGGGTCCTCCGGCCCACGGGACAACGTTGAGATGATCCTTGACGGAATCGGCCTGGCGCCCTCGCTCTCCGCGGTAATCACCGGGGAGGACGTGACCCGGGGGAAACCCGACCCGGAAGTTTTCCTGGCCGCGGCGGCGGCACTCCGCCTGCCCCCCGGCCGCTGCGTGGTGGTGGAAGACGCGGTGGTGGGGGTGGAGGCCGCCCGGGCCGCCGGCATGGCCTGCGTGGCGGTGACCAACACCCACCCGGCCCACAGCTTTGCCGGCCTGGCGCAGCTGGTGGTGAACTCCCTGGAAAGACTGACCCCCGGTGATTTTGCCCACCTGATCAGTGATTGACCTGGTCGCCGGGTGCGGGCTTCCCCTTGCGGTGCACCAGGGCCAGCAGTTCCCGGGGCTCGGCCGCGCCCATGGCCCAGGCGGAAAGGAAGTAGATCGCCCCGCCCACGGCGATCACCCCGCCGAGGCTCAACGCCAGTTCGGCCTTGGAGAGGATCAGGTTCAGCCGCAGGAGCCTCTCGGACATCCACCAGACCGACAGACCCATCAATACCACGGCAAGAAGCGCCCGGACCGCTCCCCGGGCCACCCGCCACCCGCGGTCCGGCGAGCCGAAGCGGCGACGGATGAGCAGCACCAGCAGAACGGCCATGAACAGGGCCGCCAGGGTATTGGCCAGGGCCACCCCCCCGTGGCCCAGCCAGGCCGGGAGGGTGAGGCAGGCGGCCAGGTTGACCAGCATCGACCCGGTGGCCGCCTTCACCGGGGTCTTCATGTCCCTGGCAGCATAGAACACCCCCACGCAGACCCGGGACAGTCCCAGCGGCACCAGTCCCAGCAGGTGGTAGAGCGCGGCCTGGGCGGTGAGCTCGGTGGAGAGCAGATCGAACTTCCCACCGCTGAAGGTGAAGAGCAGCTTGATCACCGGGTAGCGAAGCAGAATCAGGCCCACCGCGGCGGGCAGCGAAATAAAAATCACCATGCGGATGGCAAAGGCCAGGGTTTCCAGCGCCTCCCCCTGCCGTCCGGCAGAGAGCTGCCGGGCCATGGAGGGCAGGATCACCGTGGAGATGGAGATGATGAAGACACCGAGGGTCAGTTCCATCAGCCGGTTGGAATACTGCAGCGAGGAAACCGCCCCCTCGCCCAGGTAGGAGGCCACGGCATTGGAGACCGCCACGTTGATCTGGTAGATCCCCATGCCAAACACACCGTAGCCCATCAGCCCCAGCACCTCCCGGCTGGCCTTGTGAGCGATCCGCAGGGTGGGCCGCAGGCGAAAGCCCAGACGCCAGATAAAGGGAACCTGGAATCCCAGCTGGAGTACCCCCCCCACCAGCACTCCCACGGCAAAGGCATAGGCCGGCTGGTCCATGGAGCGCCCGAAGAGAAAGGCGGCGCCGATCACCGCCACGTTGAGCAGCACCGGGGTGAAGGCGGGAACCACGAAGCGGCCGAAAGAGTTGAGCATCCCCTGGATCAATGCGGCGAGGCTGATGAAAAAGAGGTAGAAAAACATCCAGCGGGTGAGGGAGACAGTGAGCTCCATCTTGGCCGCATCCTCGACAAACCCGCGGGCAAAGACGTGACGCACCAGCAGACCCGAAGCGAGGATTCCGGCCACGGTGATCACGGTGAGAATGGCGCTGAGCAGGAGAAAGAAGCGGTTGGCGAATTCCCACAGGTCTTCGCGATTCTCCTTGTCCATCATCCGGGTGAAGACCGGTACGAATGCCGCGGTCATCGCCCCCTCCCCCACCAGCCGGCGGAAGAGGTTGGGGATCATGAAGGCAATACCGAAGGCGTCGGCCCCGGCGCCGGTGCCGAGGAAGTAAGCCCGGGCCTGTTCGCGGAACAGCCCCAGCACACGGCTGAACATGGTGACCAGTGACATGCCGGTGGCCGAGCGAAGGAGCCGCCGCTTAGCTGATCCGTCCCCGGCGGGGGGGTGGGGATCGGCGGGAACACCCTCGCTGCCCTTGGTCGTCTCGGTCACGATTCAGCCGGACCTCCAGGAATGGAAAGCTGTTCAGTCTTGCGGCGGCCCGCTGCCCGCGGACGACGCCGTCTGGCGGATCTGCTCCAGCCCGGCACGGGCCATGATGTTCTCGGAGTCCAGCTTGAGCACCCGCTCCCAGGCCTCCGCGGCGTCCTCGTATCGCTCCAGCTGGAAGTAGACACCGGCCAGCTCATTGCCCACGTCGATGCGTGTGGGATCGAGCAGTGACGAACCCTCGAGGTGAACCAGGGCATCCTCGAACCGGCCGGCCTTGACCTCGGCCATGCCGAGGTAGGCCAGGGTCCTCGGGTTGTTCGGCATGGCCCGGTTGGACCGCTCCAGCAGCACGATGGCCTCGCTGGTCCGGCCGCGGATGAAGTGGATCCGGGCGGCATTGATCAGGGTGGGAGCGTGTTCGGGGCGCTCCTCCAGAATCTGCTCGTAAAGCTCCAGTGCCCGATCATAGAGCCCGGTGCGCGTCAGTTCGGCGGCCTGCTGGAAGGCGACGGCCAGATCGCTGCCCGCCTCAAGTCCTTCCACCCGAGCCGGACCCGCCGGGGCACCCGGGGGGATGGTGACGGGGGATGCCGTGCGACCCGTGCCGGGGGCCACCGCGGCCGGCGGCGGAACGGGATCGGTATCCGCGGAACGCTCCTCCGAACCGCCCCCGCAGGAGACGGCACCGATCAGCAAGAGGAAGACAAGGAGCGGCACGGCCAGCATCTTCACTCCCGCGCCCCATCTGTTCACCGGCATCTCCACCTCCTCGCAGTACAGCATCTGAGAATTGCAGGTTATGGTACACCGCCATTCGCGAATCAGGCAAGGCGGCCGCTGTTGCAATCGGCCCCGGCATGATCTACATTGCCGCGGAACCGCAGCCTCGCCGCACTCAGATGGAGTCCCCGTGACCGCAAAGCGCCAGGGCATCGATCCCGCCACGCTGCTCACCCTGCTGGCAGCAGCGGTTTTGCTGATCAGCCAGCTCATACTGCTGGCCCGCTTCGACCTCGACCGGCTGTTCGGTTTCAGCCTGCTGGACGATTCATTCTACTATTTCACCATTGCCCGCAACGCCGCATCCGGCCTGGGGCTGACCTTTGATGGTCTGACCCCCACCAACGGGTTTCACCCGCTCTGGATGTTGACCCTGCTGCTGCTCTGGCCCCTGGGCGGAATAAAGGCCGGCCTGGCCGCCGGGGCCCTGGCCGCCGCCGTCACCGTGGTGCTGGCCCACCTGCTGGTCTCCCGGGCCACCGGATCCCCCTGGGCCGGGACCGCGGCGGCCCTCTGCACGGCGGCCAACCCGGCGCTGTATGTCAGCTGGATCAACGGGCTGGAGACCTCCCTGGCCCTGCTGGCCCTGTCCCTCTTCCTCTGGTATGCCGGGCGGCCGGAAGACCAGAATAACGGCACACGTCGGGCCCTGGTCCTCGGCCTGCTGGCCGGGCTGACCACCCTGGCCCGGACCGACTACGCCCTGCTGGTGCTGCCCGGCCTGGCCGCACTGCTCCTTCTGGAGCAGGGGAAAACCCGGGCCTGGAGGATCCGCCACTTCACCCTCTCCCTGGTCCCCTTCGGCCTGGCCGTTGCCGGCTGGGTGGGCTGGAGCTGGGCTCACACGGGCAAACTGCTGCAGACCAGCGGCATGGCCATCCCTTTCATCAATACCTTGAGCCTGATGGATTTCGCCGGCACCAGCAGCCCGCTGCTGCTCGGGGACCGGCTGGAAAAGCTCCGGGGCGCCATGGAGTCGATGCGCGGGTCCACCGGATTCGGCTGGACCATCGCCCTGCTGGCCCTGGGCCTGCTGCTGATGCGGCCGGCCGGCCGCAGTTGGGCCCGCCGGGGCGGGAGGGCCGTGCCGGGCTGGCTGCTGGCCGGGCTGGTGATCACTATCCTCTTCCACACCGTGGTGCGGCTGCACCACCGCACCTGGTACTACGCCCCCTACGCCCTGGTCGCGGCCCTGGTCTTTGCCCTGCTGCTCTGGCGCCTGACAAGGGGCAGCGGCCGGCGGCCGCTGCGGGTCATGGCCGCGGTGGCGTTGATCATTGCCGTGGCCATCCCCTTCGGGGCCCGCTGGCACAAGCTGTCCACCACCGGCACCCGGGCCAAGGACGACATCTTCTTCACCCTGCGAAAGATCATGGAACGCAAGGCGGGTCCGGACGCAGTGATCGGTGTCAGCGACGCGGGCTATCTCGGCTACACCCTGCCCTGCCGGGTGATCAACATCGACGGGGTGGTCAACGGCGATGCCCTGGAGGCCATGCGGCAGGGCCGGCTCACCGAGTACATCCGGAGCCAGGGAATGAGCTGGGCCTTTCTGCGGGGAGTCTACTTCACACCCAGAGTGCTGGGGGACGACTTCGAACAGTGGCTGGAAATCGGGGTCTTCCCGCCGCAGGACCGCGGTGAGATCCTCAAACGGTTCCGCCTGGAGGGCCGGGGCCCGGTGGACCTGAGATTACTGGAAAACCGGCACTTCCTGCGCAACTTCGGTGGAGACCCGGCGAACTTCTACCACGAAAAGGCGCTCTTCGGCATGGGCCGACAGGCCGAACTGACCCTCTGGCTGCCGCCGGAACAGGCTCCCCAGGGCGCGGGCGCCGGATTCCAGGTCATGGTGGAACTGGCGCTGGGGCCTGACCTGGGCGACGGACCGCTGCAGGTGGAGGTGGGTTGGGCCGGCACACCGCTGGCAACCATCACAGTCGGCCGCGAATACCGGCGACACCGCTTCTTCCTGTCCCGTCACCGACTGTCCGGCGAGCTGGAATGGCTCAGCTTCAGGCCCCAGGTGGATCCAGCCGCAGCGGAAGAGACGTTCCGCGGCCGGGTCAAATCGCTCTCCTTCCGCACCATCCGGGCGGTGGGACTGGAAAGCCCACCGTCACAATCCGGCGGGGACCGGGCTGTCGAAGAGCGGTAGCTGGTCGATGGCCACCGTACGCAGGACCTCCTCGTTCAGACCGGAGACACCGCGGCAGTCCGACTCCAGAACCATGGCCCCGCCCAGCTTCGCCCCTTCCAGATCCGCACCGCGAAGATCGGCTTTCCAGAACCAGGCGTGGTCCAGCAGCGCACCGCGCAGATCGGCGCCGCGGAGGTCGGCCTCACAGAACGACGCCTCACGGCAATCGGCGCCACGCAGCACCGCGCCCCGCAGGTCCGCACCGTCGAGACAGGCGCCCTTGAGACAGGCGTCGGCCAGATCAGCACAGGCAAACCCCGCTTGGACCAGCTTCGCCCCCTCGAGGTAGCTGCGGCGCAGCACGGCACAGTCAAAACGGGCATGGCTGAAATCGGCCCAGAGCAGGTTGACCCCGCCCAGGTCGGCGCCGCGCAGATCGGCATACGGCAATGACTGGTTCTCGAAGGCGGCACGACGCAGGTCGGCCCGGGAGAGATCGGCGGGCCGGCCTTCCATCCCGCTGGAAAGGAACCACTGTTGGTGAAGGTAGACGATGCGGGTCAACTGTTCGGGGGTCACCGGGCAGATATCCATTTCCAGCTGGCTGTCCATATTCTGATCTCCTCTCGCTGAAGGCCCCCGGGAACAAACCGGAGGGCACGCTCATGTTCACCGGACGGTTGGTAACCATTACAAGGGCCATGCCAGATTTCGGGAGAGAACAGGTATCACTGCAAAGCATTACAAAATATTATGTTACAAGTTCCCCCCGGGCGGGGACATCTTGCTTCAACAATATATTCCCGGCGAACACATCAATATTTGACATCAACAGATCATCTTTTGATAGAATCAGGCCATATAGACCAACACATCGCGAGGATCAATATGACGGAGCCAAACAGCAAAGAGCCGGTGTGCATCATCACCTATCTCGGAACCGACGGGGCCTGCGCCGCTGCCATGGCCCTGCTCAAACATCCCGGGGCCCGGGTCAGGGTCACTAGCCGGGCCCGGGTGGCGGACACCCTCGCCGAATCAGCGTCCGAAGGCACCCGCTGGCGAATCGTCCACATCTGCGGGGTGGGGGTGGGAAGAGACCGGGAGCGCATCGCCACCGCCGCCGAATCGCTGACCGGTCTGGGGGCCGACGTCCAGTGGCATTGCGGGCGGGGCTACCTCGACCCTCACCGGTCATGGCTCGAAGCCGGCTGCCGGCCGCGCTTCACACCATCGGGCAGCAACACCGCGGCACTTCGCAAACACCTCAACCCGGCGGACCGGGAACGGGCGGCCTTCCTCGGCCGGCTGGCCCGCCACGACCCGAACCTCGGGGCCAGGGCCCCCCGTCTGGATCCGGGGGAGGATGACTGGCTGCGGCTGATCCGGGCGGCAATCACCAGCTATTTCAAATACGAGGACCTGGCGCCCTACCTGGCGGCCATCGGCAAACTCGCCGCCGGCGCCCTGGATGACGAGGACCGGCGGCTGGCCGAGCTGGCCGAGGCCGCCGGAACCAGGTGGCTGCTGGAAGGCCGCTCGCCGGCCATCCGCGGGCTGCGCCGGCGCATCGGCCTGGCCGCCGCTGACGATGCTCCGGTGCTGATCAGCGGTGAATCGGGCACCGGCAAGGAGCACGCGGCCCACCTGGTACACGAGGGCAGCAGCCGGGCCGCCGAACCCTTTGTCCCGGTGAACTGCGCGCTCTACGCCGGCAACAGTTCGCTGGTCAACGCCGACCTCTTCGGCCACGTGCGGGGCGCCTTCACCGGCGCAGCGGTTGACCGGCCGGGCCGCTTCGAAATTGCCGACAACGGAACCCTCTTCCTCGACGAGATCGGCGAACTGCCCCCGGAGGTTCAGGCCAAGCTGCTGCGGGTGCTGGAGGACGGCCAGGTGGAACGGGTGGGGGCCGGCGGCAAAACCCGCACGGTGAACGTGCGGTTGATCGCGGCCACCAACCGCGACCTGGCCCGCCTGACCGCGTCAGGCGGCTTTCGCGAGGACCTCTTCCACCGCCTGGACGCCCTGCCACTCTCCGTGCCCCCGCTGCGTCAACGGAGGGAAGACATCGCCGGCCTTACCCGGTCGGCCTGGGCCGAACTGACGGCTGCCCGCGGCATAAAAAGGGAGCTGGGCAAGCCCGACCTGGAGGCACTGGAGAGCTACAACTGGCCGGGCAATGTGCGGCAGCTGAGAAAATTGCTGCGGCGGGCCCTGGCCTTCGAGCTCCCGGTGGTCGAAGCCCTGGCCGAGGAGCGTCAGCGGCTGGGCACCACGGAGGGACAATCACCCGCCCTGCCCGGCAGCGCGGAGGAGATCGAGCCACTGGAACAGTTCCGCCGCCGTTACACCCTGCGGGCCCTGGAACTGCTGGGCGGCAACCGGGCCGCAACCGCCCGCACTCTGGGCATTTCGGTGAACACCCTCAAGGCCTGGATCGGGGCCGGGGAGGCCGGCCCCGATGTTTGACAAAAACCGTTAATTGGAAAATACTCAGAACCCTCTTTTCGCCCTGTTTGTCCGACATTCCCGAGCGCAAAGGAATCCGTGTGATGAACGATCCCCTCACCCCGGAACAGACGGCTGTCATTGACCAGGTGCTGGCCGCCGCGGCCGGCGACGGCCGGTCGTCGCTCCACGAGCACGAGGTCTACCGCATCCTGGAGACCATGGGCCTCGCGGTGCCCGGATACCTCTTCCTCACCGGGCCGGAGCAGCTGGCCGGCGGGCTGCCGGAGACCCTGGCCTCGGACCAGCTGGTGCTCAAGGTCGTCTCGCGCGATATCCCGCACAAGTCGAAGATCGGCGGGGTGAAACTGGTGTCGCGGGACTACTGGAAAATTTGCGCCGCCATGAAGCGGATGAAGGAGGTGGTCCCGGCCCACCAGAAGTTCGAGGGCAACGCGCCGGCCATCGAGGGATTCCTGCTGGTGGAACGTGTGCCCTACAGCCCGGAACTGGGCAACGAAATTCTCATCGGCGTCAAGGAGAGCCTGGCCTTCGGCCCGGTGATCTCCTTCAGCAAGGGCGGTTCCGACGCCGAGCATTTTGCCCGCCACTTCTCCTCGCCCAACGTCAAGCTGCTGCCCCTGGGGCGCGAGGAATGCCTGGGAATGCTTGGAGAAGCACGGATCGCGATCAAGTACCTCGAGGAGGGAAATCCGCAGCACATCGAGCGGATCGCGGACGCGGTCTACCAGTTCGGCCGGCTGTTCACCCACTACTCGAGCCTCAACCCCGAACCGCCGGAGTACATCTTCTCCGAGTTCGAGGTCAACCCGCTGGTCTTTGACGGCGAGGACCGGCTGATCTCCATCGACGGCCTGGCCAACTTCCTGCCCCGGGAGCGAGCCCTCGACCTGCTGGACGGCCCCAACGACAGCGGCCTCGACGAGCTGTTCTACCCCGAGGGGATCGCGGTGATCGGCGTTTCGGCCAGCGACAGCGGCAAGACCGGAAACAACATCGCCACCCTGCTGCACAACCTGGGGCGCAAGGACCTGTTCCTCGTGAACGTCAAGGGCGGCGCGGCCACTATCGCCGGAACGCCATACGAGATGTACAAGAGCCTGGCGGAGATCCCGGAGCGGGTGGACCTGGTGGTGGTCACCCTGCCGGCGAAACTGGCCCCGATGGTGGTGGAAGAGGCGAAGGCCAAAGGTTCAAAGAGCGTGATCCTGATCCCCGGCGGCTTCAGCGAGGTCCACGGCGATCAGTCGCTGGAAACAGCGATCCTCGACGTGGTGGCCGGCACCGGCATGCGGCTGGTGGGCCCCAACTGCCTGGGGATCTTCCGCGCGGCCACCGACCGCCAGGCAGGCTACAACACCCTCTTCATCCCCGAGGAGAAGCTGCAGTACCGGCCGAAGAAGGAGAGCAATGTGGCCCTGCTGACCCAGAGCGGAGCGCTGGGCGTGGCCGAACTGGACCGGCTGAAGGACGCCATCTACCCCAGGGTGGTGGTGAGTTACGGCAACCAAATCGACGTGGACCCCGGCGACCTGGCCCTCTATTTCCAGAAGGACCCGGACATCGACGTGCTGGCCTTCTACATCGAGGGGTTCAAGGCCTGCGGCGGCCGCAAGTTCTTCGACGCGGTGCGGACCAGCGAGAAACCGGTGATCGTCTACAAGGCCGGGCGCACCGACGCCGGGTCCCGGGCCGCCGCCTCCCACACCGCCTCCATGACCGGCGACTACAAGGTCGCCCTGGCCGCCTTCGAGCAGGCCGGCGCCATCGCCGCCGAACACATCCTGGACCACAAGGACCTGATCAAGGCCTTTGCCCTGATGGGCGGTAAATCGGTCAACGGACGGCGGGTGGCCGGAGTGGTCAACGCCGGGTTCGAGAGCACCTACGCCGCCGACAGCATCGGCGGCCTGCAGCTGGCCGATCTGGCCCCGGAGACCCGGGAGCAGCTGCGCCAGGCGCTGCCGCCCTTTGTGGGGGTCAACGCCTTCCTCGACCTGACCCCCATGGCCGACGACGCGGTGTACGAGCGCTGCGTGGAACTGCTGCTGGAGGACCCGGGGGTGGACTGCCTGTTCATCTCCATCGTCCCGCACACGGTAATGCTGCACACCAAGGACAACGAGATGGCCGCGGAAGAGGAGAACGTGGCCGCCCGGATCATCCGCCAGGGAGCCAGGGCGGACAAGCCGGTGGTGGTCTCGGTGAACGCCGGAACGATGTACAACGTCCTCTCGGAAACGCTGGACGAAGGCGGCATCCCCACCTTCACCACCGCCGAACGGGCGATGACCGCACTGAACCGTATGGTGGAATACAAATTGGGCCGCTGAGGCCCTGGCCAAACACGCACGGCCCCGAGAGGGTCAGACCGAGGGAGTGGAGAAAAAGATGAAACACCTGCTGGAGATACAGAGGATTGCCGATGTCGGCGTGGTGGGTACCGGGACGGCGGCCTTGCGGACCGCCACCCAGCTGGCCCAGTCGCTGGGGCGCCTGGGAGTGGGAATCACCGTCACGGGGTTCAACGAGGAAGCCGTGGACACCGCCCGCCAGAACCTGGAATCCACTCTGACCGCCACGGTGGAGTCGGGCAAGATGAAGGAGCATGTGCGGGAGATGATACTCTCCACACTCACCTTCACCGTCGATGTGGGCCAGCTCTCCGCTGCCGGCCTGGTGGTGGAAGCCGCCTGCCAGGACCTGGAGAATACCCGGGCGACCCTCGGCACACTTGAGGATGTCATCCCCTCGGACTGTATCCTGGCCGTGAACACCACCCATCTCGAGCCGGACACCATTTTCAGCGGGGCGGCTCACCCGGCACGCTGCCTGGTGGTCCACCTCCATTCCCCGGCCGACCGCAACCCGCTGGTGGAGGTGCTCCCCTCCACGGGAACCGATCCGCAGATCTCCGACTGGGTGATGAAGTTCCTCGAACAGATGGGCAAGATCCCCATCCAGGTGACGTCCCGGGTGGGCCACGCGGTGCGCCCGGTGACCGATGGTCTGGCCCTGGCCTCCATGCTGCTGGTGGAGGAAGGCGTGGCCACGGCCAGGGTGGTGGACGCCGTGGCGGCCAAGGCGCTGCGCATGAAAACCGGCCCGCTGGCCACGATCAACACCCCCGGCGGGATAGTTCACCTGGCCCGGGGCCTCGACCGGCTCAACACCGTCTCCCCCTGGTACACCGTTCCCAAGATGATGGTGGAGATGGTCACCGAGAAGAAATCCTGGGAACTGGCCGGCAAGGGCGAGGACAGCGTCGTCACCGACGAGGAGTACAACACCGTTTCGGAGCAGCTGCTGGGGGCCTACTTCGGCCTGGCGGTCCAGGTGCTGGATAGCGGGATAACGTCGATCAGCGACCTGGAGCTGGCCATCACCTCGGGTAACGGCATGTCCGGCCCCTTCGCCCTGATGAATCGCATGGGCCTGGTCAAATCCCGGGAGCTGGTCCTGGGCTATGCGGCGACCCATCCGGGGTTCGCCGTACCCCAGATGCTGGAGCAACAGGCGGCAACGGGCATGTCCTGGGAGATCCCGGTGGTGCTGCGCCGTGATGAAGACGGGGTGGCGATCGTCACCATCCGCCGGCCCAAGGTGCTCAACGCGCTGAACAGCGACGTGCTGGACCAGCTGGAAATGCACTTCAACGCCCTGGCCGAGGATGCCTCGATCAAGGCCGTGGTGCTCACCGGGTTCGGTCCCACCGCCTTCGTGGCCGGGGCGGACATCAAGGAGCTGTCCCAGCTGCAGAACGCCGCCGCGGCAGAAGAAGTCGCCCTTCGCGGCCAGGCGGTGTGCAACACCATCGAAGAGATGCGCAAGCCGGTGATCTGCGCCCTCAACGGCCTGGCCTTTGGCGGCGGCAACGAGCTGGCCATGAGCTGCCACGCCCGGCTGGCCCGCAAGGGGGCCAAGGTGCTGGCCGGACAGCCCGAACCGAAACTGGGCCTGATCCCGGGTTACGGCGGGACCCAGCGCCTGCCCCGGCTGATCGGCCTGGAGAAGGCCTGGGCGATCCTGCGCCTGGGTGAGCCGGTCTCCTCCGACAACGCCCTGGAGCTGGGGCTGATCCGCGAAGAGGTAGCCGGCGATCTGCTGCTGACCGCCATGGAGCTGGCGGCCAAGGCCGGTGACAACATCGTCGACCTGATCCCCATCGCCAAGGGCCCGATCACCGTCCCCGACCAGCTGCCCGAGCTGGAGCTGGGCCACCTGAGCACGCGGATCGACCAGATCATGCAGGACGCTATCCTCTCCGGAGCCATGGCCTCGCTGAGCACCGGGTTGAAGATGGAGGCCGTAGCCTTCGGAGCCTGCTTTGAGACCAAGGACACCCGGATCGGTCTGGACAACTTCATCACCAACGGGCCGCGGGCCATAGCGGACTTCGTCAACGAGTAGTCGACGGCGCCGTCACACCTCACCGGCTTGATCGCCGGTGAGGTGTGCAGTTTTCCCACCCGAATGAATCTCTCGCTGAGCACCCTCAGATTTTTGGTCAACTGCCTGGTTGACGCGATACATAAATAAAATCATCATCAGAGTTGAATAGGGCGGAAGAACTAACTTAGCGGTTTCGAGAAAACCCGGGGGACATCGTGAATGGAGAGTGCTTCGATTCCGGTGTCCAGGGGATAGGATTCGGTGCCGGGATGGACGACCAGAAGCCGATCCAGCTTGAGGTCGGCCATACTGATGCGCATCGACTTCGTGGTCCGCGGCGCGTCGGTGTACTTGATTTCAAAGCCGAGGCGCATCCCTGATTTGAAGACCAGGAGATCGAGTTCGGCCCCGGAGTGCGTTGACCAGAAATAGATATCGCGGCTGTTGGCACAGGCGATCACCTGCTCGACGACGAATCCCTCCCACGATCCTCCGATCTTTGGATGCCCGGCCAGTGCGTCGGGTGTATCGATGGCCAGGAGGGCGTGCAGCACGCCGCTGTCACGGATGTAGACACGCGGTGATTTGACCTGGCGCTTTTTCAGGTTCTCGAACCAGGGCTGCAGTTGCCTGACCATGTAAGCGCCGGAGAGAATGTCGAGATAGCGGCGAGCGGTCGGTTCCGCCGTACCCAGTGAGCGGGCGAACTCCGCCGCATTCCAGACCTGGGCGTGATAGTGTGCCACCATGGTCCAGAACCGCCGCAACGTTTCCGCCGGGATTGTGATGCCGAGTTGCGGAACGTCCCGCTCGAGGAACGTCCTGATGAAACCGTCGAGCCACGAAGTGGCGGTTTGCTGATCTCCAGCCAGGAAGGCGCGGGGAAAACCACCGCGAAACCAGAGTTTTCGAAACCCATCCACACCAACTTCACGCAGGTCGAACCCGCTGAGGTCCACAAACCCGATCCGCCCCGCCAGGGATTCCGAAACACCTTTCACGATCCGTGGTGACGCGCTGCCCAGGAGGAGGATCTTCCCCCTGAATGCCGGACGGTCCACGAGCACACGCAGGACATCAAACAGTTCCGGCTTTCGCTGGATCTCGTCGATGATGACCAGATCGTCAAGCGGCTCGAGCGTGAGCATCGGCGAATCGAACCGCGCTTCGTCCCGAGGATTCTCGAGATCGAAGTAGTGGGATTTTATCCGGCTGCCGAGCAAGCGGGCCAGGGTCGTCTTCCCGCACTGACGGGGTCCCAGCAGAGCGACCACCGGGTTACGCGCCAGAGCCCGCTGGAGAGCCCCCATATAGTCTGGTCTGTCAATCATACATTGAATTTAATCCTTGAATATCGAAATGTCAAGTATCATTTTTCAAGGATAGATTACTGGCAACGATTGACAAGCACCGGCAATCGGAAAATACTGATAGCCTTCATTCTCACCCGGTCTTCGGAATGTATCTGCAGGCAATCGAAAGAGGCGCGACGTGGGATCCGACCAAACCGCTTCAGGGCAGACCATCCTGCCATTCCTCATCCGCTTCACCGTTTTGCTCACCCTCCTTGCCCTGCTGGCTCCTCCGGTGGCATTGGCCGATTCGCCCGAGGACTGGGCCGCCTGGTACACACGGGGCCTGGAGTGGGAAACGGGCGCCACGCCCCTGCCCGTTCCGCCGGAAGGGCTGAAGATCCAGA
>RCNC010000656.1_pt1 | contig 31373 bp, 25 predicted proteins | sample 2041301 | NCBI WGS metagenome assembly RCNC01 (sample SAMN09708231, study PRJNA481090) | Marine sediment metagenome, whole genome shotgun sequencing project. | biome: marine sediment; feature: ocean; material: sediment; isolation source: Sewage treatment plant 13A marine sediment (STP13A) ... | reverse complement strand
CTGGTTCAACTTCGGTCCTTCCCTGAGCTCGTGGACTGATGGCCCTGTTGCTGCTCCGCTTGATTATGAAGAAACCTATGACGGTTACCCAACGGACGTTGGTTCTGGCGGTGGACAGTACGGAGTCAAGACGACTAACAACTCTCTTGGTTTTAATCTCGAGTGGATCGCCCGGGACGGACTGACCTTCGACCTGGATTACCATCACTCTACGGCCGAGTCGAAAAATAATAGCCCCTACGGAACGAATGCCGTTCTTGGTGGAGTTGGCTTCTATCGCGGCACTACCGCCGTTGATTTCTCTCAGGACTTCCCTGTTCTGAGAATGGCTACCCCGAACGGTCAATTGGAACCGAGCCAGACGCTGACCGGTGGCGCCAGCTTCAGAAACAGTTACATGAAGTCGAAAATTGATCAGCTGAATTTGGGCGGTTATTTCGACATCAACGATACGATGAGCCTGGATTTCGGTTATACCCACACCAAGGTAAACAACCGCTCTGCTTTCTCCAATGTTCAGTATGACGACTGGGGTGGCAATGGATCACCTGAAGATTATCCGGATGACGTCTGGTCCGTTATCAACCTGCCCGATCAGTTTGATAACATTTCGGGCAGCAATAACCCGGCTCAGTTTCAGCAGATGTTCTTGTGGGATTTTGCCCAGGTGGCTGCATTAGCTGAAGCCGCTCGTGGTCAGTCCATGTTGGCTTCACCGGACTATACGACAGACCGGCGGACCGAAGAGAAGACCAATAGTGCCTACGTGCAATATCACTGGACTTTTGATATTGGAAGTATGCCGTCAAATTTCCGGGCAGGCGTGCGGTATGAAAAAACCAAGGTAGACTCGAGCGCACTTGTACCGATTGCCACGAAAATTCAATGGGCGGGCACAAACGAATACAATGTAGTCTTCGCTGATCCGGATTTCACCAACTTGAAAGGCGATTACAATTACTTGCTGCCAAATTTCGATTTCAATATCGAAGTGGTCGACAACCTCATTCTTCGGACCAGCTACAGCCACACCATTGGCCGGCCGGGCTGGGGAGACATCCAGGGCGGGCAGACTCTGAACAGCCTGGTCAGAATCGATGGTGGACAAGGCAATCAGGGTGACCCTGGTTTGAAACCGCTGGAATCGAAGAATATCGATTTTTCAGCAGAATGGTATTACGGTGAAGGCAGTTACGCATCCGTAGGTTACTTCCACAAGAAGGTGGACAACTACGTCGGCACCACGCAGGTCACCCAAACGCCGTTTGATCTGCCACACCCTGGACAGGGCGAGTGGTATGCCGAAGCGGTTGCGGCGCTCGGATCCACCGATCCGCAGGCCATTCGCGAGTATATCTTCCAGAACCATGCCGATGACCCGGCCGTGACGGTGACCGGTGTCGGCGCGAACGGTTTTCTTACTGGCACGATCGATGGCCGCCAGGGTTCTGACCCCGCATCGACTTTCGATATCCTGATTCCTGCTAACCAGGATACCGCCAAGATCGACGGCTGGGAGTTCGCACTCCAGCATATGTTCGGCGACAGTGGTTTCGGTGTTATTGCCAACTATACGAAAGTCAATTCAAACACCAAGTACAACAACCTGGAGCTCAATAACCAGTTCGCCATTGAGGGCCTGAGTGATTCAGCCAATGCGGTTGTGTTCTTCGAGAAATACAACTGGCTGGTGAGGGCAGCGTATAACTGGCGGGATGATTTCCTGACCGCCAGGTTTGATGCGGGTGGCCAGGCCAACCCCCTGTACGTGCAATCCTATGGCCAGTTGGATGGAATCGTGAGCTACTCGTTTGAGAATGGCCTCACCCTTTTTGCCGAGGGTTTCAACCTGACAGACGAATATCAGCGTACGGTTGGACGTAATGACCTGATGACCAACTACGTTACCCAGACGGGGCGCAGATACGGAGTCGGTGCACGCTGGGTCTTCTGATCAGCGTTTGATGTGCTAGTTGAAAAAGCCGCTGATTTCAGCGGCTTTTTCACATCAGGCGAGTATAGTAAAGCGATGTCGGAACCAGTCATTCAGGTCAACCCCAATGCATCATTGAATGTGATCAATGTCGGGCATGAAAGTACACCGGTCATTATCATTGATGATTTCGCAACCGACACAGCAGATTTGATCGAATACGCTGGCCGGGCGGTTGACTATGGCCCTGACAGTACTTCAGCGTACCCGGGGATCAGGGGCAAGCTCCCACGTAGTTATTTTGTTCCGGTATTGAATAATATCTACCGCCTGCTGTTCCAGGTCTTTTCCGTACCGTCCAGCCTGGATATGAAACCGGTAAATACGGTTTATTCGCTGATTTCATGCCCCGAAGATGAGCTGACTCCGGCCCAGTGTGTCCCACATTTCGACAGCAATGGCCCGCATTACCTTGCGGTATTGCACTACCTGAATGATGGCAGTTTCTGCGATACTGGGCTGTTCAGGCACAAGCCAACCGGGTTCGAAAAAATCCTTGAAAACAGGCGTGACGAGTTCTTTGAATCCAGCCGGGTTTTTACTCAGGCTCATGGTCAGCCACCTCAAAAGTACATCAACGCCAGCAATGAGCATTTCGAGTTGTATGAACAAATTGAATACAGACCCAACCGCCTCGTTGCCTACCCGGGGTGCCTGTTGCACTCCGGCCTGGTTGATCCTGCAGTCGATATTGACCGGAACCCGGCAACGGGCAGGCTTACGGCCAACATTTTTGTCGACTTCAAGTAGATGGTTGAAGGTGGATAGCTTTGAGTAAGCGGATCAAGCGTATTGTCATCGTCGGTGGAGGCTCCGCCGGCTGGCTGACCGCGGGTATCCTGGCGTCGGCCAGGCAAGCAGGCTCTCCGGATGCCCTGCAGGTGACCCTGGTTGAATCGCCGGACGTTAATCCCATCGGCGTTGGTGAAGGAACCTGGCCCTCCATGCGCGACAGCCTGAGTGACATGGGTATTTCCGAGACGGATTTCATCAGGGAGTGCGACGTATCGTTCAAGCAGGCGTCCCGCTTTGAGCGTTGGGTGACGGGTGCTGATGATGATGTCTACTATCACCCGTTTTCTCTGCCGATGGGTTATGGCGAATTCAATCTTGCTTCACAATGGCAATCCCAGCAGCCGGAAAAGCCCTTTGCGGAAGCGGTCAGCTATCAACCTGCCTTGTGTGAGGCCGGAAAGGCACCCAAGCAGAAAGCCACCCCCGAATGGGCCGCGGTCGCCAACTATGCCTATCACCTCGATGCCGGGAAATTCGGGGTTTTTCTGCAGAAATTCTGTACTAAAAACCTGGGCGTTGTTCACATTCTTGATCATGTAACAGGTGTGAATCCTGCAGACAACGGTGATATTGCCTCCCTGGCCACGGCATCCCATGGAGAAATCGGCGGTGATCTTTTTATCGATTGCACAGGATTTGCTTCGTTACTGCTGGGAGGCCACTACGGAATTCCCTTTGTCAGCCGAAAAGACACGCTGTTTTGCGATACAGCACTGGCCTTGCAGGTTCCGTACCGGGATGAGAATGCCCCGCTGGAATCCAACACTATATCCACCGCGCAGGAAGCCGGCTGGATATGGGATATTGGCCTGCCTACCCGGCGTGGTGTGGGCCATGTCTATTCCAGTGCACATACAAATGATGAACGCGCAGAAATCGCACTCAGAGCTTACGTTGATAGCAGTGGTGGCGATGTAAGTGGTACAGCGCGAAAGATCTCGCTTAACCCTGGCCACCGCGAGACTTTCTGGCACCGAAATTGTGTAGCTGTCGGCATCTCAGCGGGTTTCATCGAACCCCTGGAGGCGTCAGCCCTGGCCCTGATCGAGTTGTCTGCAGCCATGATCCGGGATGAGATGCCGGCGACCCGGGACGTGATGGAAATCGTTTCGCGTCGCTTCAATGAACGTTTTCGCTATCGTTGGGACCGCACCATTGAGTTCCTGAAGCTGCACTACCTATTGAGCCGAAGAACTGACTCTGACTTTTGGCTGGATAACCGGCAGACGGAAACGGTGCCTGCACGCCTGCAGGAGTTGATGGCACTGTGGCGATACAGGCCGCCTTCGCGCAGGGATTTCTATGAAATCGAGGAGATTTTCCCTTCCGCCAGTTACCAGTACGTGCTTTACGGCATGGGGTTCAGGCAGGAACCGACCAATTCCGGACAGCCGGGCGACGCTGATAAGGCCAGAAGGGCTTTTCAGGAAACACAAAATATAACAGGCAAATTCCTGGGTGGCTTACCGCCCAATCGGGAGCTGGTCCAGCATATCAATAAGCATGGATTACCGAAGATATAACTTAAGGCACATCAACATTTAGTGAATGGCAGAAATCATCATGGCAAAAATTGAATTATTGAATAATCTTGACCACAAGGACCTCCGGGTGATCACGACTCGCTCAGCTGAGTATGGGGATAACCTGTGGTATACACCGACCTTCCCGCACGAATTCCGCAATCTTCAGCGGCATTACCCGATTGTTTTTACGAAAAATTCTGAAACCGGCCAGTTCCAGGCGGTCGCCCTGCTGGGATTCGAGCTCGGCGAGAATCTGTTTCTTAACGAGGACGGATGGGAAGCCGGGTACATACCGCTGAGTATCATGCGGCAACCATTCCTTATCGGATACCAGGACACTACTGAGGGTGGGGTGCCGAAAACGGAGTTGGTCATTTCGGTCAACGTGGACAGCCCCCGGGTCAGCACCACCGAGGGTGACCGGGTGTTCCTGGAACATGGCGGTAACACTGATTACCTGGAGAGGGTTAATTCGATCCTGAATCTCGTTCACCAGGGGCTTGAGCGCAACCAGCTCTTTATCGACATGATGCTGGGGATGGATCTGCTCGAATCCTTCGTGCTGGATGTTGAGCTCAACGATGGTTCCGAACACCGTATGTCCGGGTTCTATACGATTAATGAAGATTCACTGGCTGGATTGACCGGGGATGACCTGGTGATCCTGAATAACAAAGGTTACCTGGAGGCGGTCTACATGGTGATGGCCTCTCAATCCAATATTCCTGACCTGGTTGACAGGAAAAACCGGTCGCTGGGAATCTGACCGTTTGTGTTAACGATTGAAAAAACAGTTCGGCAGGTTACCGGCCTCAGGCCGGATCGTTTGCCTGAAGAAGTTCTTCGGTCAGACGAGCCCTTGCTGTTGAAGGACCTGGTTGCGGACTGGCCATTGGTGCAGGCTGCAAAAAAGTCGGCGCAGGACGTTGATCGTTACCTTCGCCGTTTCAGTAACAATGAGAACGTCGGGGCGTTCATTGGTGATCCGCAGGCCGGGGGCAGGGTTTATTACGACGACGAACTCAACGGTTTCAATTATCAACCGGTGGTCATGAAGTTCGATTCCGTGTTGGACAGGCTCCGGCAGCATTTTAATGACCCGCGGCCGCCATCTGTTTATGTTGGGTCCACCACGGTCGATGACTGCCTTCCCGGACTAAGGGATGAAAATGACCTCGGGTTTGGCTCAATCGATCCCCTGGCCAGCATCTGGATGGGCAACCGTACCCGGGTGGCAGCGCACTACGATGTACCCGACAATGTGGCCTGCTGTGCCGCGGGGCGGCGTAGATTTACCCTGTTTCCTCCGGCTGAGCTGAAGAATCTTTATGTTGGGCCACTGGATTTTACGCCTGCCGGCCAGGCCATCAGCATGGTCGATTTTGAGAAGCCGGATTTTGAGAAATTCCCAAAATTCCGCGATGCTCTACAGCATGCTCTGGTGGCGGAGATGGAGCCCGGCGATGCCCTGTTCATACCCAGCATGTGGTGGCACCATGTAGAAGCACTGGACGGATTGAACATACTGATCAACTATTGGTGGCGGCAGTCACCGGCATACATGGATACGCCGGTTAACGTGCTGGAACATGCATTGCTTAGCTTGCGTGACCTGCCATCCGCTCAGCGCAAAGCCTGGCAGGACATTTTTAATTACTATGTCTTCGATTTCGACGAACAAGCAGTCGAGCACATCCCGGAAGATCGCAGGGGTGTGCTTGCGCCGATCAATGAAATGACCGCACGGAAACTCCGAGCGAAGTTATTGAAGAATCTCAATCGTTAAATGCGACAGCAGTCAAGCAACGAGGTAAAAGTGGATAACAGAATCAAAAAAGTGGTTATCGCCGGTGGTGGTACAGCAGGATGGATGGCGGCAGCAACCATCTCCAAGATCCTGGGTAAGGTGCTGGATATCACCCTGGTTGAATCCGATCAAATCGGAACGATTGGCGTGGGTGAAGCAACCATTCCCCCGCTGGTTACTTTCCACCGCCTGCTCGATATCAAAGAGCAGGAGTTCATGGCGGCGACCCAGGGCACATTCAAGCTCGGCATCGCTTTTGAAGGTTGGCGCGACGTGGGTGAAAACTACATCCATTCGTTCGGTGACACCGGCCATGATCACTGGGCAGCAGGGTTTCAGCATTTTTGGTTGAAAGACCGTGAGCGCGGATCCAGGGTGGATTACGGGGACTACTGCCTGGAGCTGAAAGCTGCCGAGCAGAACAAATTTGCGCACCTGCCCAAAGGCGGGCTCAACTATGCGTATCACATCAACGCCACACTTTATGCGAAATTTCTGAGGAAATTCAGCGAAGGTTTTGGGGTCAAACGGGTCGAAGGCAAGATCGTCCAGGTGAACACACGGCCCGAGGACGGCTTTATTAAATCACTCACGCTGGATTCCGGTCAGGTGGTTGAGGGTGACTTGTTCATAGACTGCACCGGCTTCCGTGGATTGCTGATAGAACAGACCCTGCATACCGGCTACGAAGACTGGTCTCATTGGCTACCCTGTGACAGCGCGGTGGCCGTGCAAACCGAATCCCTTATTGAGGCCATCCCCTATACCCGTTCGATTGCCCATGAGTTTGGCTGGCAATGGCGCATTCCACTTCAGAACCGGGTCGGTAACGGCATGGTCTATTGCAGTCGCTACGTCTCGGATGATGACGCAAAAGCGACACTATTGAGAAATATTTCCGGTGGCCGTCTGACCAAGCCGCTACAGATCAAGTTCCGTACCGGTCGTCGCTTGAAAAACTGGAACAAAAACGTGGTCGCGCTGGGCCTTGCGAGCGGATTTCTGGAGCCGCTGGAGTCCACCAGTATCCACCTGATTCAGAGGGGGATTTTGCGTCTGATGCAGTTATTCCCGACGACCGGTATCAAGCCGTCGGACGTGGTCGAATACAACAAACAGTGTAACGTTGAGATTGAAAATATTCGCGATTTCATCATCTGTCATTACAAGGTCACCAACCGTCAGGACAGTCAGTTCTGGCGACACTGTCGCTCCATGTCGGTGCCGGACTCGCTGGCCCACCGGATTGACCTGTTCAGGGAAACAGCCAGGGTGTTCAAGATTCCCAACGAGTTGTTCGGCGAAAACTCGTGGATTCAGGTCATGCTGGGCCAGGGATTGATGCCGGAGCAATACCACCCTGTCGCCGACGTGATGGACGATGATGAGCTGACCCGATTTATGCAGGGAATCAAGGGCAACGTAGACAAGACCGTTGCCCAACTACCGGGTCACCAGTCATACGTTGAACAGTACTGTAAAGCGGCTAAATAATTAATTATATTGAAAAACCATGCGGGTCAGGCCATAATGTAACCGCTTACATTATGGCTAAGACATGGCGACAATATACGAAGTAGCAAAACTTGCAGGTGTGTCGCTAGCGACGGTTTCCAGGGTCATGAACGACAGTGGCATTGTCAGGCCAAACACTCGAAAAAAAGTCGAGTTGGCGATGGACCAGCTAGGCTATCGCCCCAATTCAATTGCCCAATCTCTTGCCTCTAACCGCTCCAATTCCGTCGGGGTTCTCGTACCTGAATTACATGGCCCGTTTTTCGGAGTCATGTTGAGTAATATCGAAGAAGAACTGCGTGCACAGGGCAAGCACGTAATCATCACGGCGGGCCACAGTGATGAAGAAAAGGAAAAGGAGAGCATTGAATTCCTCGCGTCACGGAAATGCGATGCCTTGATACTTCATGTTTATGCGGTGACGGATGAGTACCTGGTTCAATTAAGCGAGGGCCCGATTCCGATTGTCGTCATGGGCCGCGATATTCATCAATTGACGAATAGCTGTATCAGCATTGATAACAGGTATGGCAGTTATCTCGCAACCAGGGCAGTGATCGAACTCGGGCATCGAAAGCTGGCTTATCTCGCAGGTCCGTTGTGGAAGAGTGATGCCAAGGAACGCCTTGTAGGTTTCAAGCAGGCCCTGGCGGAGTATGGCATTGAGTTCAACCCGAAACTGTTGGCGGAAGGAAATTACGAGGAAGCCAGTGGCAGGCAGGCAATGAAATTACTGCTGGCAGAAGAGTCTGCCTTTACGGCGCTTGTATGCGCAAACGATGAAATGGCGGCGGGTGCGATTGCAATTGCCAGAAAAAATGGATTGGTTATTCCGGATGACCTGTCGGTTACTGGTTTCGATAACGTGTTTTTTACCCGCTATATGCACCCGCAGCTTTCGACTGTAAATTACCCGATTAACGAGATGGGGCAGATGGCTGCACGCTGTGTTTTGAAAGATGTCTACGGCGAAAAAAATATCCAGGTCCAGAACCGTTTTGATCCGGAGTTTGTGCGACGTGGTTCTACTACGGACTGTAAAAAGTGAGTCCGCATCTGGTTCGCCTCATCCTGGCGGCAGGGGTTTTGGTTTTTCTTATGACTGCTGATGTTTTTGCCTTAGACAATGCCGCTTCAACTGACTCGTTCCAGACACAGGTGGATGACATCCTGGAGCAGATGACGCTGGCAGAAAAAATTGGACAGATGACACAGGTAAATGCACCGGGAAGTCCTGTTCCCGAAGATCTCCGTGCTGCACTGAAGCAAGGCGCCATCGGTTCGATCCTCAATGAAGTAAATGTTGAAACGGTCAACCAGCTGCAGCGTATCGTGGTTGAGGAAAGCCGGCTCGGCATACCGCTGTTGATGGGGCGGGATGTGATCCACGGCTTCAAGACAGTGCTGCCTATTCCCCTGGGCCAGGCTGCTACGTGGAATCCCGACCTGGTTCGTGAAGGCGCCCGTATTTCTGCGCTGGAGGCGGCGGCATCCGGGATAAATTGGACTTTTGCCCCGATGATCGATGTCACACGCGATCCTCGCTGGGGGCGAATTGCCGAAAGCCTTGGAGAAGACCCTTTCCTGGCAAGTGTCCTGGGTGTAGCGATGGTGGAAGGCTTCCAGGGCGATAACCTGGCAGCTACCGGCACGATTGCTGCCTGCGCCAAGCACTTTGCCGGCTACGGCGCGAGTGAAAGCGGACGGGATTACAACACGGTGAATATTCCGGAAAACGAATTACGGAATGTTTATCTGCCCCCGTTCAAGGCCGCGGTCGAATCCGGCGTAGCCACCATCATGGCGTCGTTCAGTGACCTGAACGGGGTACCCGCAACAGGCAACCCGTTTCTGATGAGGCAGGTGTTGCGCCGGGAGTGGGGCTTTGAAGGTTTTGTCGTGAGTGACTGGGCGTCGATTGAACAGTTATCTGTGCACGGCTTCACCGCCGATGACAAAGGCTCAGCCCTGGAGGCCCTCAAGGCCGGTGTGAACATGGAAATGGCCACCACAACCTATGCTGACCACCTGGCGGCCCTGCTTGAAGAAGGCCAGATCAGTATGCAGCAGATAGACGAGATGGTTGCCGGCATACTGCAGCTCAAATTCCAGCTCGGCCTGTTTGAACAACCGTATACAGACCCACGTGCACTCCCTGCCGTTTCGAACGAGGACCACCTGGAGATTGCCAGGAAGGCAGCGCTGCAGAGTATGGTGCTGCTGGAAAACAGGGAAAATGCGCTCCCTTTGGTGAAAGAAAATTTGCGCTCACTGGCCGTGATAGGACCGATGGCGGATGACGCCTATGAACAGCTGGGCACATGGATTTTTGATGGCGACCCGGCTATCAGCCAAACGCCTTTGCAGGTGCTTCGGGAACGGGCCGGTGACCAATTCACCATCAACCACGTACGCGCGATGGAGACCACGCGCAGCAGGGCGACAGATGCTTTTGCCGAGGCTGTGAAGGCCGCTGAGAACTCAGATGCAGTGGTCGTATTCCTGGGAGAAGAAGCGATCTTGTCCGGCGAGGCACATTCGCGCGCGAATATTGACTTGCCCGGAAACCAGGCAGACCTGGTTCGGCTGCTGCACGGGACAGGCAAGCCGGTGATAGCTGTTGTTATGGCCGGTCGCCCACTCACGCTGGGGAATGTACTCGATTACGTTGATGCCCTTCTGTTCGCATGGCACCCGGGAACCATGGCGGGTCCGGCTATCGCTGACATTTTGTTCGGAGTCGAATCACCCTCCGGCAAACTGCCCGTCACGTTTCCCAGGATGGTCGGGCAGGTTCCGATCTACTACGCGCACAAGCAGGGCGGCAAACCGGCAACGGCTGAAACGTTCACGCACATCGATGACATTCCTGTACGGATGCCGCAATCCTCATCCGGTTTTGTATCAAGCCACCTGGATGCGGGTTTTACACCGCAATATGTGTTTGGCTACGGTCTTTCCTACACAGAATTTTCTTATTCCGAAATTGGACTCAGCAGCAACAGCCTGGCCCTGGATGAGTCCGTCACCGTGAAAGCGGTTGTTAGTAACACGGGCGATGTCGAAGCCGACGAGATCGTTCAGCTTTACGTCCGGGACCTGGTCGGGAATGTGACCCGGCCGGTGAAAGAACTCAAAGGCTTTCAGCGATTGAGGCTGAAACCGGGTGAGAGCCGGACCGTTGAATTTGTGATTGGACCGGATGATATCGCGTTTTATGGAAGGGACATGAAGCTGATAAACGAACCCGGAGATTTTCACGTTTGGATTGGCGGTAGTTCCAAAGCGGAATTACGGGCTGAATTCACCGTCAACCCTAAATAATCCAGAAAAAGGAAATTGATTTGAATACGAACATGCTTTACACCATGAGGGTTGCGCTTATCGTTGCTCTCGGCGGTTTCCTGATGGGTTTCGATGCTTCAGTTATTTCGGGTGTGGTTACCTTCATTGGGCCGGAATTTGAGCTCAGTAATATTGAACTTGGCTGGGCGGTCGCATCACTGACGCTGACTTCGACCTTTGCGATGATGGTTTCCGGGCCGCTCAGTGACCGTTTTGGACGGCGCCCGGTGCTGAGGTCAGCGGCCGTGCTGTTTGCTATTTCCGCGGTGGCGTCAGCATTTGCGCCGGATTACGTGACCCTGGTTGCAGCACGTATGTTGGGCGGCTTTGGGGTGGGTGCGGCTCTGATCATCGCACCGATGTACATCGCAGAGCTCGCACCGGCCGCCATTCGCGGTCGGATGGTTTCCTTCAATCAGCTCAATATTGTGGTCGGTATCTCAGTTGCATACTTCAGTAATTACCTGATTCTCAGCCTCGGCCAGTCTGATTTGGCCTGGGCGCAGGCTATGAGGCTGGGTGACTGGAATTGGCGCTGGATGTTGGGCGTCGAAGCTATACCTGCGATTTTTTACTTCTTTGCTCTTTTTATGGTGCCGGAAAGCCCGCGCTGGCTGGTGATGCATAAGCAGTATGAGAAGGCTTTAGGCATCATGTCGCGGGTCAGCGGACAAGCCCGCGCAGAGTCAGACCTGGCGGAAGTCCGGTCTTCACTCGATAGTGAGGCTTCCAGGGAGCAGGGTTCTATCCGGGACCTCTTCAAACCGGCCATGCGCCTGGTTCTGATAATTGGTGTTTCGATTGCGATCCTGCAACAGATCACCGGCATTAATTCCGTTTTCTTCTACGCCCCGATGATTTTTGAACAGTCCGGTGTAGGCACCGACGCTTCTTTCATGCAGGCCGTGCTGGTAGGGCTGGTCAATATCGTATTCACGGTAATCGCAATCCTGTCGATTGATAAATTCGGACGCAAACCCCTGCTTGGCTTTGGACTGGCCGGTATCGCCATATCCATGTTAGTGCTGGCATATGGCTTTGACGCGGCAACCTATACAGAGGCGGGCGAACTGATCGAGATGAATTCGACCCTCATTTTGGTGGGTATTTTGGGTTTTGTTGCGAGCTTCTCGCTGTCACTGGGCCCGGTCATGTGGGTGTTGTTCTCCGAATTGTTTCCCAACAAGATCCGGGGAATTGCAATCTCATTTGTTGGCCTGATCAACTCGTCCGTCAGTTTCCTGGTGCAGTTGGTATTCCCCTGGGAACTCGAAAATTTCGGAAATTCCATAACCTTCCTGATCTATGGAATCTTTGCCATCATCGGTTTTGTGTTCGTGATGAGGGTGTTGCCTGAAACAAAAGGCAGGACCCTGGAAGAACTCGAAACCGAGCTGGTGCGTTAGTCAAATCATGGCGTCTAATTATGTTTAATAACAAAATAACGGTTCTGTTGGTATGCATTGCCCTCGGATTTTCCGGTCAACAGTCCTGTCTTGCTTCCAATGAGGGTGCCACGGAAACCGGGCCAATTCCTGTAACCGTTGTACGCGAAGGTACGCGTTATCAATTGATTCGCGGCGGTGAACCTTACCAGATCAATGGGGCAGGTCTTGAGTACAGTGATGTCTCAGTGTTTGCCGCCCATGGCGGTAATTCCTTTCGGACCTGGCGCACGGACAATGAGCAATTAACAGGCCTGGAAGTGCTTGACGAGGCTTTAGCACATGGCCTCACCGTCGTTATGTGTATCGAAATCGGTCGTGAGCGTCACGGCTTTGATTACTCTGATGCAGAGGCAGTCGCGGCCCAGTTAGCCTATGCCAGGGGTGAGGTGATGAAGTACAAAGATCATCCCGCGCTGTTGGTCTGGATGATTGGTAATGAGCCGAACCTGTACTTCAAAAACCCGAAGGTTTTTGACGCAATCAATGGCATTTCAAAGATGATCCATGAGGTAGACGGCAGTCACCCGACCACCACGGCCCTGGCAGGGTTCAGCGCAGAACTTGCCGGGCTGATCGAAACGCGGACACCCGATCTGGATTTCGTCAGCATCCAGATGTATGGCGACATCGTTAATCTGCCTGAAATTTTGTCAGAAGCCGGATATGAGCGGCCCTACTTCGTAACGGAGTGGGGGGCTATCGGTCATTGGGAGGTGCCCAAGACGACCTGGGAAGCCCCGATAGAGCAAAACAGCAGCGAGAAGGCTGCCAACTATCTGAAGAGCTATGAGGTAGCGATTGCATCCGACCCGGATCGCGCGATGGGATCGTTCGTGTTCCTGTGGGGGCAGAAGCAGGAACGCACGCCCACCTGGTACGGGATGTTCCTTGAGGACGGTACGGAAACAGAAACAGTCGATGCCATGCACTATATCTGGAACGGCGAATGGCCCGATAACCGCTCGCCACAAATTGCGACGATGCGTCTGGCCGGGAAAGGCTCTATCGACAGCGTCGTATTGACCCCGGGTGAGCGCTACGATGCATTTGTCGAAGCAAGCGACCCGGATGGTGATGCCCTTCAGTACCAGTGGGAAATCATGCGTGAGAGTGAAGCCACGCAGTCGGGTGGTGACAAGGAAGAGGTGCCTGAGAAATTTTCCGGGCTGATTGGCAACCAGGAGTCCGGAACCATTGCTCTGAATGCTCCTTTTCCTCCTGGTGCCTATCGCCTGTTTGTTTATGTCCATGACGGGCAGGGCCATGCGGGGCACGCTAATATTCCATTTTTGGTTGAGTAGCCATGCACGAGGTGCATTGGGGTGACACACTAATCAGGAGCGGCGAGGCAGGCGGCCAGGGCGGGTTTGTTGAGCGGGATGGTGAAACCTGTTACCGCATCACCAACTACCACAAAATGCCGCCTTTTCTCCTTTCTATCGTCAGTGGCTCGGATCACTGGTTGTTCGTTTCCAGTACGGGTGGTCTCACCTGCGGGCGGAATAGTCCGGAAACGGCACTTTTCCCCTATTACACGGATGACATAATCCATGATGCCTGGGCCACTACTGGCCCACATTCACAGTTGCTGGTTGAAAAAGACGGCCGGACCTTTCTGTGGAAGCCATTCGGGCAGGATGTGGATGTCTATGACACCGAGCGGAACCTGTATAAGAATCTCGCCGGGAACAAGCTGGTTTTCGAGGAAATTAATCGCGATCTGGAGCTGGCCTTCTCTTATACATGGACGACCAGCGAGCAGTTCGGGTTCGTAAAGGATAGCTGTGTCAGAAACGTTGGAACGTCCGAGATACGGATTGATTTGCTGGACGGTTTACGCAATTTGTTACCCCATGGTATTTCACCGGAGATGCAGGCGACCCGCAGCACGCTGCTGGATGCCTACAAGCAGGCCGAGCGTATTCCGGGTCTGGATGTCGGGGTGTACACACTCAGTTCCATTCTTACTGATCGGGCTGAGCCCAATGAGGCCCTGCAGGCTTCGATGGTTTGGGCTCTGGGTCTGGACAGGCCGCGTATTCTTTTGTCTACCGAACAGATCGATGCATTCGGTCTTGGCCAGGAGGTGCGGGATGAGTCATTCATCTATGGAAGGCGCGGAGCATTTTTTGTGCAATCTTCGTTTCCCCTTTCTGCCGGTGAAGAGAAAGGCTGGTTGATAGTCGCCGATGTTGCCCTGGGAGCTTCGAGTCTTCGAAACCTCCTGCATGTTGTCCGCGAGGGTATCTCACCGGAAGTGATCAGGAAGGACGCGGACAAGGGCACAGACCGATTGCTGCAACTTGCTGGCGATGCCGACGCTTGCCAGCTGTCTTCGGACCAGCTGTCTACCGCCCGGCATTTTTCCAATACGCTGTTCAATATCATGCGGGGCGGAGTTTTTTCTGATGAATATCGTGTTGCACCCGGTGATTTCCTGAATTTTCTGGAAGCCTGGAACGCGCCTGTTTTCAGAAATTTCCAGGCGCTGTTTTCCTCGTTGAAAGAGCCACAGGAGCGTGAATCTTTAATGCAGATGGCAGCGACTTCCGGTGATGCTGACCTCGAGCGTATTGCGCTGGAATACCTGCCGCTGATCTTCAGCCGGCGTCACGGCGACCCCAGTCGCCCCTGGAATCACTTCTCCAACGATGTCAAAAATGCAGATGGTTCCGACCGGCTAAGCTACCAGGGGAATTGGAGGGATATCTTCCAGAACTGGGAAGCACTGGCCATTTCATACCCTGAATACATAGAAAGTTTTGTTACCAAGTTTGTGAACGCATCAACAGCAGATGGCTATAACCCATACCGCCTTGGCTCCAACGGCTTCGACTGGGAAGTTCTGGATCGCAGCGATCCCTGGTCAAATATTGGTTATTGGGGCGACCACCAGGTTAACTATCTGCTGCGCTTTGTTGACCAGTCCCAGCGCTATCATCCCGGCAGACTCAGCGACTGGCTGGGACGTGAGATTTTTGTCTATGCGGACGTTCCCTACCGGCTGAAAGATGCCCGCTCACTGCGGCTTGATCCGAGAAATAGCATCGAATATGACGACGAGTCGGCCCAGACCGCTGCCGGCAGGGTCGCCTTGAAGGGCAGTGACGGACGGCTTGTATCTCTGGCTGATGGTTCGATATACAAGGTCAATCTGCTGGAAAAACTGCTGGTCATGGTCCTGTCGAAAATGGGCAATTTTGTTCCCGGCGGCGGGATCTGGATGAATACGCAACGCCCCGAGTGGAATGACGCAAATAATGCCCTGGTAGGCCACGGTGTTTCGATGGTGACGCTCTGTTACCTGCGACGCTTCCTGCTCTATTTTACCGGTTTGCTTTCGTCTGCCCCCTCCGGTGGGTTTGATGTTTCTGATGAAGTGGCCCAACTGTTGGCCGGCACTCACAGAGTACTTAAAAAATATGCAGGATCGTTGTGCTCAGGAAATGAAGATGAGATCCGCAAGGACTTCATGGATGATTTGGGTGCATTGAATGAGGAATACCGGGCGCAGATCTATACCGGATTTTTGGGAACTAAATCAACCGTCGAATCAGAAGAGGTGGTTGCTTTCCTGGCCCTGGCCCGGGAATTTCTTGATGACAGCATATCGCTGAACCGCCGTGCGGATGGTTTGTACCATTCCTATAACCTGATTAATTTTGGTGGTGAAGGTTATGGCATTGAACACCTGTACAAAATGCTGGAAGGCCAGGTCGCGGTCTTGAATAGTGGGTGCCTGTCTTCAGAGGAAGCCCTGACGTTACTGGATGCGTTAAGGGCCAGCGATATATATCGATCAGAAAAAGGCAGCTATCTGCTTTATCCCTTCATAGCGCTTCCCCGGTTTCTCGAGAAAAACTGCATCCCCACGGTGATGGTTGAGGGTTGCTCCTGGATTCAACGTGAGTTGAGTAGTGGCTGTTGCGATATCGTTGAACAGGATCTGGATGGTGGGGTCCATTTCAACGGTGCAATGAGAAATGCTGAACAACTGCACCTGGCTCTGACCAGGAAAGGGAATGTTGCAGAGGCAGATGTGCAGGCTGTGAGCGATATCTATGAGAGCGTTTTCACGCATCACCGCTTCACTGGTCGATCGGGCAGCATGTACAAGTACGAGGGGCTGGGTTCTATTTACTGGCACATGGTTTCGAAATTGCTGCTCGCCACTGGCGAGTTTATCGCACAGGCTACTGCAAATGGGACCGACGAGGATTTGCTGACCCGGCTGATTGAGCATTTCGATGACATCAAGCTGGGTCTGGGCGTACACCAGGCGCCTGCACAGTACGGCGCTTTCCCGACCGACCCGTACTCCCACACACCCTCATTTGCCGGCGTGCAGCAGCCTGGAATGACCGGGCAGGTCAAGGAGGATGTCATTACACGGTTCGCCGAATTGGGTGTAGTGGTTGAACACGGCGAGATTTTCTTCAGGCCGGCCATGCTCAAAAGAGACGAGTTCTTATCAGAGCCGGATACCTGGCGCTTCAGTGTCGGTGGCTCCGTGCGTTTTGAGGAATTGCAGGCTGATACGATGGCTTTCAGCTATTGCGGGGTTCCCATCATCTACCGCGTGGCGAGCGCACCCATGATCAGGATATTCACAGAAGATGGGGGTGAGCAGGTCCTGCAGGAGAACAGTCTTGGGCCGCACTGGAGCCAGGCTGTTTTTTGTCGTGACAAGCAGATCCGGAAGATTATTGTCGATCTCCCGGAAGCAGACCTCAGATAGCGGGCAGCCGCTCTTCGATCACCGAGTTGGTTGAAAAGCAGTAACGCATATTCCGGTAAACGCAAATATCGGTGATGTCAGTGGGTGTGCCGGCCGGGCAGGCCCGATAGTTGGTGGAGAACCGGAACGCGCCGGTAATGGGTAGCACACGATGCCAGGTGTGCCCATGCAGCAGGACCAGCGTGCCCCGTCGTGGCTTCAATACGACCTGTCCATCCAGATCCTCATGCGGTTCACCCGCGGGTAGTTCCCCCATGCGATGCGACTCCGGCATCACGACGGTCTGGCCGCCAATGTCATCTGAAATCTCCCGCGTATATACCAGCCTGTTCATGTTGAACTGTTCGCCGTCGTCTGGCGGACAGTCCTGGTGCCAGGCCTGTCCCACAGTCCCCTTCTTGGAATACATGACCATGCTATACAGGGGATTCCAGCCCCCGCCGAGCAAGCTTGCGGTTAACGCCCCCAGTCTCTGATCCTGCTCAATCGTGTCAAAAGGAGCAGCCATTTTCTCCGAGTAATCCGGAAGATCCGGGTTTTGGGGAAACCAGGGAATCACCTCAGTTTTTGATTTGCTTAGAAATTCTTTCTCATGCCAGAACTCGGGATTGTTTCCGAAGTGCCCGCGAATGTTGCTGTCTATTGGATCCATCAGTTCCGGTTCGAAGAAATCCTCCAGCACCAGGTAGCCGTCGTGCCAGAAGTCTTTACTTAGCTGCTTATAGTTCATCTCTGGAATCGCCTTATGTTCCTGACTAAATGTAAACGATTACATTCTGATTGGAAAGGGCGCTGGACTTACAACTTTCACAGTAGAACAAAACTCATCAACGCGGCCGTCGCAAGGGTCAGAATCAGCAGCACGAAGTAGGAGACGCTGATGCAGGCGGACTTGGCAAGTGTCAGTCCCCAGCCCTGCTGGTAAACGCGTTTCAGTGAAAGCAGCATATAGACAGGTATCCATATGCCAACCAGGACTTTGAACAGGGTGTTAGCCATAGTCAGCGGGCCGTCTTCCATCGGCTCCCGCCAGTCTGCCAAAGTGCCTGCGAGCATCAGAATCATAATGACCACGAATAGGAATGAGTGGCTGTGCAGGGAAAAAATCAGGTGCTCGACATAGTACTTTTTGGCAAACAGGTACCAGAATTTAAGCAGCAGGGCGACTACCGGCAATAGCACGAACATCGCGGCGGGCAGCAGTTCGAACATCTTGTCGATCATCAGGTTCGGGTTTTCTTCGATTTCACGGCCTTTCTGCGGGGACTCCTCAATCTCTTTGTTAACCCATTCGTTGATCCAGTCAGGCAGTAGTGGAATGATCAGCGGGTTAGTTTCGCGGTCCCAGTCTTCGCCGTTGAAATTAAAGCTGTCTTCATCCTCCTGGTCATCATCTGCATCCTCAGCTTCTGCTAAGGCCTGGCTGACCTCCTCTGCGGCCTGTGGGTCAATTTGCTCCAGTTTACCCAGCAGTTTTTCCTGTTCTTCGTCACCAAGATGGATGCCTACAACCGTGTTGTCACCAACTCCGGAACCTATTTGGAGCGAATCGCTGGCAAGCGTTGCCATCAGAAAGAAGAAAGCAATGCTGGAAAAAATATACAGACGCAATGGAGGCACATAGCGAAAGCGCCTGCCATCCAGGTAATCACGGGTCAATCGGCCGGGTCGGAACAGCAGGGGCTTGATGGTGCGCACGAAACGGGAATCGAAATCCAGGAAGTCCTCCAGCAGTTCCCGCATCAGGACGGGAAAAAACCGCATCAGGTTCTTATCCGGCTGCCCGCAGTAGTGGCAAAAAGGGCCATTCAGATCTGTCCCGCAATTCATGCAGCGCGGAGAGCCGACAAGTCTGCTTTTGGCAATCGTAAGAGATTTGTTTGCCGGGACTGGAGTTGCTTCTTTTGTAGATTCGTTGTTCATTCCAAAAGCCCTTTTTGTTCCATCCAGTTGGCGGTGTCTTCCAACAGTGTGCGAATGGGTGTGAACTGATAGCTCAACTCTTTTTGCGCCTTACTGGAATCGCATTCTACGCGGTACAAGACCATTGCTGCCGATTCCGGTGAAATATCCGGTGCACGCCCTGTGATGGCGGCCAGCATGACGTTCAGGCGGGCCCATGTTTTCATCAACCACGCCGGCGCGGCTCTGGCGGGTACTTTGCGGTCCAGCAGTTCACCCGTTATCCCGACGACCCGGGTAAATGATGTGTACTCGCCGCCCAGCAGGTATTTTTCACCACTTCGGCCATGATGAAAAGCTTCGATGTGGGCGCGGGCTGCCGCCCGGACATCACAGAAATTGCCGCCGCCCGGTGGCGATGCCAGCATTTTTCCCTGGTTGACCATGCGGATCATCCGCGACCAGTTGTTTTTATCGCCGGGCCCCAGTATGTGGGCCGGGTTGAGAATAACAGCGTCTATTCTGCCTTCCCGCACGGCCGCCTCCACCCGCATTTCGCCCTGGTGCTTACTGCGAACATAGTTGATCCAGTCGGTCCTGTCAGTTCGCTCACTCTGTTCGGTTAATTGAGTGTCTTTGAAACCCCAGGTGGCAAAACTGGAGGTATGGACAAAGCGCCCGGCCTGCGCTGAAACTGCAGCATCCAGCATATTTTGCGTGCCGTCGATGTTTACCTGGTTTTGGGCGTCGTTATTACGCGACCAGAAATTGGTGCTGGCTGCTACGTGGAACACCGCATCCACATCTTGCGGCATGGCGTTGATCACGGAGTTCGCATCCGTTAGGTCGCCATGATGAAGCTTGACCGGGATGCCCTCGATTTCTTCCAGCGAAGAGGTTGTACGGGCTAGTACATGGACGTTCCAGCCCTGCTGGTGAAGTTCGCGCACCAGGTTCGAGCCGACAAATCCGCTTGCTCCGCTCACAAATGCTGTCAGACTCATGATTCGGACTCTCTCCTGTACAATACCGGGCTTCGGATGGACAGTATAACCAAAGCAAAAAATCACCCGGCTGAAATAGCAAGAACAATGCGCCTGGCAACTCCGGTGATCATCGGGCAGGTGGCGGTTTTCAGCATGAATTTCATTGACACGGTGATGGCAGGACGGCTGCCGGACAAGGAAATTTCGCTGGCTGCGCTGGGGATCGGCGGTGCGGTATGGTCTTCAATGCTGATGTTCGTGCTGGGTACGCTGATGGTCGTTCAACCCAGTGTGGCTCAACTTGATGGCGCGCAGATGAAGTCTGAAGCGGCAGCCCAGACGCGCCAGGCATTCTGGATCGCAATTGCACTGGGCATCCCATTCTGGATTTTGTGTTATTTCAGTGAGCCCTTATTGACGGCATTCAGGATTGATCCGGTGATCGTACCGGAAGCAGCGGGCTACCTGCGCGCGGTTTCCTGGGGTGCACCTGCGCTGTGCCTGGTTTTCCTGCTGCGATTTTTCAGTGAAGGCACGGGCAACACCACGCCCACCATGTTTTACGGTGTGGCGGGCGCACTGCTGAACATTCCGCTTAACTACGTGATGATGTTTGGAAAACTGGGCTTTCCGGCGCTGGGCACCGTGGGCTGCGGCTATGCCACCTCGATCGTGATCTGGCTGCAACTTGTGTTGCTGGTGCTGTTCATTGGCAAACATCGCCACTACCAGCCGTTTGCCTTGATGTCACGTCTGGATATGCCGGACTGGCGCATGATCGGGTCACTACTCAAAGTAGGCCTCCCCATCGCAGTTTCCATTTTCGTAGAAGGCAGCCTGTTTGTAGGTGCTGCCTTGCTGATCGGTCGCCTGGGGCCTGTCCCTGCAGCGGCCCATTTGATTGCAATAAATATTTCTGCACTGATGTTCATGATCCCGGTGGGGTTGTCGAGCGCGGTTTCCATCCGGGTCGGCAATGCCCTTGGAAGGAACGAGCCGGATGCTGCGCGCTACGCAGGGCAGATTGGTATCCTGATTGTGCTCGGCTTCCAGACGGTGAGTGCGACGACGATGTTTCTGTTTCCCGGGCTGATCGTTGGCATCTACACGACTGACCTCGTGGTGGCTCCATTGGCGGCCAGTCTGCTTCTGTATGCCGCCATATTCCAATATCCCGATGGCCTGCAGATAGTCGCTGCGGGAATCCTGCGTGGCTACAAGGACACGCGCGTACCGATGTTCTACATGATCATTTCATTCTGGATCGTTGGAATGACGATCGGATATAACCTGACCTTCAACCGTGGGATGGGGCCGGCCGGCATGTGGGTAGGCATGATCGCTGGCCTGACAGTCGCAGCCGGCCTGATGTTGCTGCGTGTAAGCCACACCAGTAAACGTCGGGTGCGGGAATCGTCTAGCGGTCCTGTTCCTCGAGATCCCTGAACCTGCGTTCCAGATCACTGATGCGCTGATTTCGTCCGGACAATTCGGGCGAGGTGAGCTCATCACCGGATCCTCTGCGGCCGGGCCACTGGCCGTCCATCAAGCTGAACGCCAGGGCAAGCACGGCGTAAACGACGATGGCCCAGAGTGTCTTGAACAACAGGAAAGCTACGAACAGGGCACGAAGCACCCAGACGTTCCACTGGAACGTCCGGGCGATGCCGGCGCATACACCGGCGAGGAGTGATCCTTTAGGTCGGGCTGCGTTCACGTTCAGGCTTCCCCGGCGGTCTCTTCAACAGGTTTTTCGTTTGCGTCAGCGACACGCTTTTTCAGCTGGTCCAGTTCTTCCTCGATCAGCGGGTCTGCGTTCTGGGCAGTTGATTCGCTCCATGCCGATACGGCGGTCCCTCCGACTTCATAGGACCTGACCCGTGCTTCCAGATTGTCGACCTGTGACTGCAGACGGTCAAAGCGACCCATGGCACGGCGCATCTTGCGCTCTCCCGGAGTCAGTTTTTCGTCGCTTTTTGTGGAAACAGATCGCGGCTTCTTACCGGACTGGAGGCCTTTGAGTTTGGACTTCGCATCTGCCAGTTTGGCCTTGAGCGTGACCATGTCGGTTTCCATCTGCGATACACGTTCACGAACACCAACAGCGCTGTGGCGGGCTGCCAGTTCTGTCTTGGCTTTCAGGGCAGCGCGGGCAAGGTCGTCGCGATTTTCCGTAACGGCTTTCTCGGCACGGACCTGCCATTGCTCTGTTTCCTCTGCGAGCTGGGATTCAAGGCGCTCCAGGCGTTTCTGTTCCGCAAGCAGATCTGCGCAGGCCAGGCGGGCTTCTTCGCTGGCGTCTTCCATTTCACGGATCAATGCCCGCAGCAGTTTTTCGGGGTCTTCGGCTTTCTCAATCAGTGAATTGACATTGGCAGCGATGACATAACGAAGGCGAGAAAAGGCTCCCATCTAAATCTCCTGTATTTTTTTGCGAATTGCTACCCATGGAGATGCAGGATTCATGCCATCCTTATATATACAATAATAACAGTGTGTTATATGTGAATCTGTAATTCATCGCCATCACGGTCTGGCGGATTTGACCCATACTTGGCGAGGCAGGGCCCGTTGTCCGAGGCTACTGGTACTTTCGGCATTGTGAATTATAGTGAATGACTCATAAAATAGCCGGGTTAACCATTGGAATTGCGTATGTCCTCAAATCGTTCGATCTTTTCAAGATTTTTCCGGGGTATCTGGCGCGTCGTTGACGGCGCCAGGAAACTTGCCATCAACCTGGTATTCCTGTTCATCATCTATATCGTGATACTGGCCGTGATCAGCACCGATGAAACGCTGACCATACAGCCCGACACGGCATTGGTCCTGCAGCCTTATGGAAACGTGGTTGAGCAATACAGTGGCACGCCACTGGATCGTGTGCTGCAGCAGGCAACCGACTCGACCCGCAGCGAAACGCGTTTGCGTGACCTGGTGGATTCAGTGCGTCGGGCTGCCGATGACAGCAGGATCGTGCGGCTGGTAATCGATCCGAGCTACCTGGGACGGATAGGCCTGGCATCGCAACTGGAGCTGGAATCCGCCATTGCAGAGTTCAAAGCAACCGGCAAGCCGGTTGTCGCGCTGGCGGACAACCTGGGGCAACAGCAGTACCTGCTGGCCTCAATGGCCGATGAGATCTGGCTGAATCCGGAGGGAATGGTCTGGATTGACGGGTTTTCTACATATCGCCAGTTTTACCGGGAAGGTATTGATAAACTTGAAGTTGAAGTAAACCTGTTTCGCGTGGGCAAGTACAAATCGGCCATGGAGCCCTGGATCCGCAATGACATGTCACCGGAATCCAAGGAAGCCAACCTGTTCTGGATCGGCAGTCTATGGCAGCAGTACCTTGAAAACGTTTCGCGGCAACGCGGCATCCCGCTCGAAAACCTTTCTGATGCCATCAACCACTTCGCCGATGGGATTGCGGCCACGGATGGAGATTTCGCACAATTCGCCCTTGAGCTGGGACTGGTGGACCAGCTGATCAACCGGCCAGAAGCCAACCTGGCGCTGGCCAGCCTCGGCGCAACCGGAGAAGGCAGTGAGGGCTTCCGGCAGGTCAATTTTGAAAGCTACCTGTCGCTGACCAGTAAGCCGGCGCACTCGGATTCCGCCGGAAAAATCGTCGTTGTTGTAGCGCAAGGAGAGATCGTCCGCGGTAATCAGCCACAGGGTATGGTGGGTGCAGTCACGATGTCGCAGAAACTGCGCGCACTGGCTGAAGACAAGGAAGTAGAGGCCGTGGTCATGCGGATCAACAGCCCCGGCGGCGAGACGTTTGCTTCCGAGAAAATTCGCCGCGAAATTCAGGCGCTGAGGGAAATGGGTAAAACCGTTGTAGTCTCAATGGGTGACATTGCAGCGTCCGGTGGATACTGGATTGCAATGGCCGCCGACGAGGTTTGGGCCAGCCCTTCCACCATCACCGGCTCAATCGGTGTCTTTGGCATCATGCCTACATTTTCGCGGCCACTGGAGAAGCTGGGCATCCACACCGACGGTGTGGGAACGACCGCCATGGCCGGCAAACTACGACTCGATCGTCCTCTTGATCCGGATCTGAGGCGTATTTTCCAGTATGCGGTAGAGAACACGTACGACGACTTCATCACGCTGGTAGCGGATGCCCGCCAGATGCCCCGCGCCGAGGTGGAGGAAATCGCGCAGGGCAGGGTATGGAGCGGTATTCAGGCCAAGGAGAGGGGCCTGGTCGATCAAACAGGGACATTGCAGCAGTCGATTGATGCAGCGGCCCGGATTGCCGGCCTCGGAACTGATTACCACGTGGTGTATGACCAGTGGGAGTTAAGCCCATTCGAGGATTTCCTGTTCAATATGACCGCCAGCGCAATTTCCCGCTTCGATCTGCGAGTGTCCGGCGTGCAGGGCCTGCACAACACCTTGCTGGAAAGCATAATCAGCGATCTCAGCATGCTGGCCCGCAGCAGCGAAGGACTGAACATCGCTGCGCACTGTTTGTGTGATGTCGAATAAACCGGTATGGCGCCTGGATGGCGCCCGTGCATTGATCACTGGAGGCAGTAGTGGGATCGGCCTGGCGGTCGCCCGTGAATTAGCATCACTGGGCGCCAACCTGGTGCTGGTTGCCCGCGGTGAGTCGCGACTGGAACAGGCGCGACAATCCATCGTGGAGGAATTCCCGGCTTGCCGGGTGGAGGCCGTCTCCGCTGATTTAGCATCGGAGCAGGACCGGAAAAAGTTGGCAGAGACGCAAAGCCTGCCGTTGCAGATCCTGATCAACAACGCGGGTACCAATATCAGAAAACGCATGTCTGAGCTCAGCCTGGATGAATACCGGCAGGTTCATGCGGCTAACCTCGAATCCTGTTTTGAGATGTGCCGTCTGTTTTATCCCATGCTTTTGCAAGACACCCCCTCGTGCGTCGTCAACAATGCTTCGGTAGCCGGCCTGACGCATTTGCGTACCGGGGCGCCGTACGGCATGAGCAAGGCGGCAATGATTCAGTTAACGCGTAACCTGGCCGTTGAATGGGCACAGGAAGGAATCCGGGTGAACGCGGTCGCGCCCTGGTACATCAGGACGCCGCTGGCGGACCAGGTATTGTCTGATCCTGCTTATCAGAAAGAAGTGCTGGAACGGACCCCGATGGGCCGGGTCGGCGAAGTGGAGGAGTGTGCCCGGGCCATTGCATTCCTGTGTATGCCTGCCGCCAGTTATATAACGGGCCAGGTGCTGGCCGTAGACGGTGGATTCAGTGTTTTCGGGTTCTAAAGCTGATCAGTAGCGCTGGGTGGGGTCCGGCAGGCCGCTGTGCAGTAGCCAGCGCTCACGGTCTTCATCCCAACGCCATTCCTGTTCATCAATGATGGTTCGTTCCACACCCTGATTGCTGTTGAACAGCTTGATCTCCACCGTTTGTGAAGCTGACTTACCTTCATCAAAAACGTTGGCCGCACGAAGATTGTACTGGGTTACGCGAAACAGCCGTAGCCGGTCCATCTCCAGCCGGGTGATCGGGTGTTCTGCCTGGTAATCAAGGGAGATAAAATCTGCCGCGGCATCCCACTGGCTCCACCGGATGATGGTTTCATATTGTTTGAAAGCCTCCCCCCTGCTTTTTTTAACCGGGTTTGTTTCACATGCTGCCAGCGTAAAAAGAGCGAGTGACAGCAACAGAACAGCCTTTTTGAGTCCTTGCATTCCTTGCCTCATCTGTGGTGCTTCAATGGCTATTGTAGCCTATGTCAGGTTATGCCAGGCGATCGAAATCCAACTCGTTAAGATCACTCCATGGCAAAAAAGGACGGCGGCGGACCCCATGTCCTTGGCGCGTCCGGAAAGATCATGAAGTTCGCTGCCAATGCGGTCTACAACGTTCTCTATGGCGCTATTCAACAGTTCGGTGATCAGCAAAAGCCACAGCGGAAAAACCAGCAGCAACCACTGTTCCACCGATGTGGCCAGAAAAAATGAGGCAATAAACAGCACCAGGGCAAGTGCGACGTTCTGCCGGAACGCGGCTTCGTGTTTCCAGCAGGCACATATTCCGCTGATCGAATTGCCGGTGGCATCAACCAGGCGCCTCAGGCCCGTTTTACTCCGCTTCATGGCTCTGTAGGCGCCTGCGTATAGAGTCCATCAAACAGCACGTTCCAGCTTTCCCCCTGGTCAGTGCTGGCCTCCCACAGTTGGCGGACGCTTCCGTCCGGGTTGGGCGTCCAGCCGATTCGATGCATCACCATGCCGTTGCCATCACGCGCCGGGCGTTCTCCACTCAATATCATCACGCCGTCTATAAGGCCACCGTCCAGTTGCAGCAGGGTTCCGCTGCTGTCCACCCAGGTCTGGTGCCAGTGTCCGGTGGCCTGATCGAAAATATTGAAACTGGTTCCGACGATGCCACCTTCGCCCGCACCCCGCCAGTTCTCCTGCAGGGCACAGCCATTGTTGACCGGGTGAATGGAGTTGGTTCCCGCAGGTTGCTCACCGGCAGTGACTTCCCAATCGCCGATCCAGAAATCGAATTGTCTGTATTCCTTTGAGCTACAGGCCTGCGCTGGAGGAGGGCTGGGGGAATCGGGAATCTCTTGTGAGAACGCAGCAGCCGGTACAAGGAGGACAAGGGTCAACAGCCATTTCATGGGACATTCCTCATTGGATTTCGGCATCCATGCTACCATTCGCCGCCTGATTGTTGTTGATATTATGAAAGTCGAATCGCAAATGAAAAACCCGCTGAAAAACATTGAACCATCCCATAGGTTACCCGATTTTCCGGCCATCCGGCCGAAGCATGTCGAGCCTGCCTTGAAGACTCTATTGCTTGAATATCATGAAGGAATTGAGCGCTGGCTGGAGGCGGGCGGTGAAGCAGGCTGGCCAATGGTGGAGGCAGAAGTTGCGTCGGCTGATCGGCTCAGCCGGGCCTGGTCGCCGGTATCCCACCTCAATTCAGTCGCAGATAACAAAGCGCTGCGCGAAGCCTACAATGCAGGTCTGGAGCAACTGACCGAGCATGAGAACTGGCGTCAGCAGCACCCGGGTATTTTCAAAGCGTACCGGCAGCTGAAGGAAAGCGCAGAGTTTGCTGATCTGAGCCCGGTCCAGCAGCGCATAGTCGAGTTGGAGTTACGCGACTTCCACCTCGCCGGCGTCGACCTCCCCGAGCAGGACCAGGCGACGTACCGCGACCTGGTCATGCAGATGAGCAAGCTGGGGTCAAAATTCTCCGAGAACCTGATAGACGCCACACAGGGCTGGACGCTACATTTCGCTGATCCTGCCGGCCTGGCCGGGCTGCCTCAGGCGGAGCTTAACCTGCTCCAGGGCATAGCCACGGCAGATGGCAAGGATGGCTGGCTGGTAGACCTGGGTGCGCCTTCATTTCAAGCTGTGATGACCCACGCTGAAGATCGCGACTTGAGGAAAGAGGTTTATACCGCCTACGTGACCCGTGCATCGGACCAGGGACCGTCGGCAGGCAAGTGGGACAACCTGCCGATTATCGAGGAGATGCTGGCGCTCAGACATCAGCTGGCACAAGTCCTGGGATTTGATAACTACGTGGAATATGCACTGGCCCGCAGAATGGCGGATTCTCCTGCGCATGTGCTCACTTTCCTGCAGGGGTTAGTGCAGCAAGCGCACCCGGCGGCGGAACAACAGTACCAGGCCTTATTGGATTTTGCGGCCAGCCAGGGGGCAGCGCTTCCGTTAGAGGCCTGGGATGTACCGTATTGGTCAGAGCGTTTTCGGCAATCTGAATTGCACTTGTCTGATGAAGAGCTCAAGCCCTATTTCCCGCTGGAAAAAATGCTCGAAGCTCTGTTTTTCACGGTTGGTGAACTGTTTGGAGTACAGCTTGTGGCTGACGACTCAGTCGTGACCTGGCACCCGGATGTTCAGTTTTACTGGCTGGAAGACAGTGAAGGCCAGCGCTTTGCTGGCGTATATATGGATTTTTTCGCACGTAAGAACAAGCGTGGTGGCGCCTGGATGGATGTGTGCCAGTCACGCCGACAGGTAGAATCGGGCACCCAGTTGCCGGTTGCCTACCTGGTGTGCAATTTTTCGCCGCCGGTGGCCGGGCAGCCCTGCCTGATGACGCATGACGACGTTCAAACGCTGTTCCATGAATTTGGTCATTGCCTGCATCACCTGCTGACCGAGATCGACTGGCCCCAGGTAAACGGTATACACGGTGTTGAGTGGGATGCCGTAGAGTTACCCAGCCAATTACTGGAAAACTGGTGTTGGGAAGAAGCACTGCTATCCCGTTTCGCGCGACATTATCAGGACCAGACGCCGTTGCCAGAGGAATTAAAAGACCGGCTTTTGCGCTCACGTACATTTCAGAAAGCTTTGTTCCTGGTGCGGCAGTTGGAGTACGCAATCTGTGATATGCGCCTGCACCTTGAATACAACCCGGAAAACCCGGAAAACCCGCTGGACGTGATTGATCAGGTCAGGGAACAGCTTGCCGTGGTCCCGGTGCCGGGATGGAATCGTTTTTTGAATGGTTTTGGTCACATTTTTGGTGGCGGCTATTCTGCCGGGTACTATAGTTATTTGTGGGCCGAGAGGCTGGCGGCAGATGCATGGGGCCGGTTTGTTGAAGACGGGCCTTTCGAAGCAGCCACGGGTCAGGCTCTGCGCAGGGAAATCCTGTCGGTCGGGTCTTCCAGGCCGGCGATGGATTCCTTCACTGCGTTTCGCGGCCGCCCGCCGGAGTCGTCTCCGCTGCTTAAAAGCTATGGATTAGAAGAATGAAAATTGCCTCATGGAACGTTAATTCTCTGAATGTAAGGTTGCCACATGTGTTGGCGTGGAACGCCGTCGCCCGGCCGGACATACTTGCCCTGCAGGAGACCAAGCTGACCGATGACCGGTTCCCGGCCGATGCGTTGCTGGAGGCCGGCTACCATAGTGTTTTTTCCGGCCAGAAAACCTATAACGGGGTGGCGGTCCTGAGCCGCGAACCGGCGCGTGACCCGGTGACAGACATACCCGGTCTTGATGATCACCAGCGACGCATTCTGGCGGTCACTATCGGCGATATCCGGGTCATCAACCTGTACGTTGTTAACGGCAGTGAGGTAGGTTCGGAAAAATTCGATTACAAGCTCCACTGGCTGGATAAGGTGACCGACTGGCTGGGTGAAGAGATGAAGCAACACGAGAACGTGGTGGTGCTGGGTGACTTCAACATCGCGCCGGATGACCGTGACGTTCACGACCCCGAGGAATGGGCAGGGAAAATTCTGTGCAGCGCGCCCGAACGGGAAGCATTCGAGAAGATTCTTGGTCTCGGTCTGACCGACACTTTCAGGATGTTCGAGCAGGAAGAGCGTACCTGGAGCTGGTGGGACTACCGGATGAACATGTTCCGGCGCAAGCTGGGTTTACGTATTGACCTGGTGCTGGCCTCAGCGGCCATGACCAGTCGTTGCACCGCGAGTTATGTCGATATCGAGCCGCGCAGGCAGGAGCGGCCCTCGGACCATGCTCCTGCCATTGCAGAATTTACTCAGTAAGCGGGAACGTCGGAGTCAATTTCCATTGACCAGGCGTGTATGCCGCCCGCCACGTTGCTGACGTTGGTGAATCCCTGTTTACGGAAGTACTCCGCGGCACCCATGCTCGAGTTGCCGTGATGACAGAGGAAGGCAAAGCCGGAATCTTTTGGCATGATCTCGAGCTTTTCCATCGTTTCCTTGTCCAATACCAGTGAACCGTCGATAAATGCCCGGCTGCGATCATCCGCGCCGCGGACATCTACCAGCGTTATTTCACCGGCCTTCATTTTTTCAGCCAGTTCCTGCACGGTCATCTGTCTGACCGGCTCAGGTGCCTGGGGCAGATCAATGGCCAGGCCTTCTCCCTGCATGGTTGAAACCCAGTCGATCACGGCTCCCTTCGCCCTTTGCGCCGTGCCGATATCCATCAGTACCTTGATGCCATTGGACTCGCTTGTGATTTCGTTGCCCTGGGCGGGCGCCAGGTTGAACTGGGAGTCCCAGCTGGCATCGATCTGAAAGTGCAGGCCAATGCCTTCGTGGCCCTGCATGGACTCGAGAATTTTCTCAGCCGCTGCTTCTGTGACCGTGATTTCCGGTGCTGTTCGGTCCGGCGCATCAAGCCCCAAATGCTTGTGCAGCTCTCCTGAATTGAACATGTTCAATATGATGTCGCAACCGCCAACCAGTTCACCGTCAATATACAGTTGTGGGATCGTCGGCCAGTTGCCGTAGACTTTAATGCCCTCCCGGACATCGGCATCATCCAGTACGTTGACGGCGGTGTACCCAGGCACCACGCTGTCGAGCGCAGCAACGGTCTTGGCTGAGAATCCGCACTGCGGCTGCTGTGGCGTACCCTTCATGAACAGGACAACTTTGTTGTTCTTGACGTAGTCTTCAATTTTGCTTTTGACTGCTTCGTTAATTTCCATACCATTTTCCATTTGCCGGGGCTCCGGTCATCTCAAGTACAGCATAAATGCGGCTGAATTTGACGATATCAAGAATCATCCCAGCCATAATCGATCGTTATCTCCGTATCGGGGCCAATTTCGCACAGTGCGTAACAGTCCAGTCCATCCATTTCCGCTGTGGGGGAATCGGAATGGTTCATGAAACGCATCTCATTTTGCCCATCGTAACCGCTCCAGTCCTCTCCATTTTCGCCCTCGATCCACAGGACGTAAATCCCGTCCTGCGTGACCTCCGGTCCTTCATATCTCCCGATGAGCTCTTCCGAACGCAGCGGACGTGCGGCGAACAGGCCGTGGCCGTGTATCGGGGAGCGGGCAACATATACCCGTTCGTTTTCAACCGGGTCCTGGAGAGGCACTCGCATCCGGAATGATTTTACGTGATTTCTCGTCATACAGAATGCTGCCGGGAAACGCCACGGTGTGGACTCCTGGTATGCGCTCCCTCAGGCAGGCATGAATGTCGTTGAGGCCCTGCGGACATAGCGGGTAGTAGTTCTCAACCCGGTCGCCATTGCGGACCGTCACGGCGATGGTACCCAGCTCGCTGTAACTGTGTTCGGTGATGGTGGCAGTGCCAGCCTTGGCCGTCACGCTACTGTGCTCCGTGTAAAACGTTCCTGTCAGCTCCTGAGGGCTTTCGGCCAGGTGAAACCTGACTTTCACGCCGTGGGCCTCCAGGGTAGTGAGGTATTGCCTGATCTCGCGGGTCCAGTCACCGTAGGCGGCCGCCAGCGCCTGGCGGGTTGCGGCAACGCCGGCCCCTCCACCAGCGGCCCAGCTGTCGAATGTTTCGAAACTGGTGTACACGATGCCGTCGCGCAATTGGAGCTG
>RCNC010002328.1_pt1 | contig 31398 bp, 20 predicted proteins | sample 2041301 | NCBI WGS metagenome assembly RCNC01 (sample SAMN09708231, study PRJNA481090) | Marine sediment metagenome, whole genome shotgun sequencing project. | biome: marine sediment; feature: ocean; material: sediment; isolation source: Sewage treatment plant 13A marine sediment (STP13A) ... | reverse complement strand
AAGTTCCTGCGGCCCCAGCGGTTGGCAGATTGCTCGACAAAGTTCCTGCGGCCCCAGCGGTTGGCAGATTGTTCGACAAAGTTCCTGCGGCCCCAGCGGTTGGCAGATTGCTCGACAAAGTTCCTGCGGCCCCAGCGGTTGGCGGACTGCTCGACAAAGTTCCTGCGGCCCCAGCGGTTGGCAGTCTGCTCAGCAAAGCTCAGTGCTGCGGACTGATCTACAGAAGCGTTGGACGCCCCCCATTTGTTGCCACCTTGGGTTTTTGCTGAATCGGCCCAAATAGCTTTGGAATCTGTGGATTGGGATTTTTGGCCCCACTTATAACTACCGCCAGTACTCACTGTGTACTTCTGGCCAGCTGCCAGGGTGTGGCTAATGCGGTGCACTGTATTACCGGACTTATCTGCTCCGGTTGATGCCCCAAGTTGGCTCTCTGCGAGTGTTACGGAGGGTGAAGTCAGCGCGATTGCAACGCTGGCAATACTTGCATACTTGATTATTCTTAAAGTTTTCATAGTTTTATTCCCTGCCTTCTTACCGATGTAACTACAAACTTCTGTGAGCTGGTTCACTTAACTGCGTGGCACTCGGCCCCTGGTTCACATTCCTAAAAGGCTATGCTTGACTACTTTATACTCACTACAGTAGGAAATTTGAAGTTGGTGCTATGCCCTTTTTGGGGTAGGGCAGTTGGTTAGGGGGCTTGTCTGAGTGACTGCCTGATAAGAAATAAGCTAACCAGCTGTTGCAAATAGTAATTTAGATTGCTGCAGGGGGCTATGTTGTCACTGACCCGGAGGGGTCAATCAGTCAGAAGGTGTCTTCGAGTGGGGTTTATTCGTTAGCGGGAGAGCGGGCGGGGGAATCCTGGGAGAGTTGCTCTATCGCGGTCTTTTCCATCAGGTACAGTTCTTCCCAATCGAAAGGCTGTTCGGTGGCAGGTCCTGCACTTCTTTCGGGGTAATCATCGCGCTCTATGTGGTCTTTTACGCCCCATTTCCGTGTCTCGCTGAGGCCTTTTTCACTTGGGGTGCTTGAAACCGCGTCCTTGAGCCCCGGAAGGCTGGCATTTCCATCCTTATCCATTATGGCAGGCCCATAGAAGTGCTCTTCCCCGGCAATGTCTGCAGCGATGTCCCAATCCGGGTTGCCGCATCCTTTGCCGCCCAGGGTTATCGCCCTGATGGTATTGACGTACCCATACCCCTGTTGGAAGGGGCTGTAGGCGAGCAGTCCGTCTCGGTTGATGGCGGGCTCGGCGCTGCTGATCAGTTTGCACTTGAGGTCGTCCGGCGTGAGATCTGGCTCCAACTGCAATAAGATCGCCAGGATTCCAGAGACCAGGGCGCTTGCCTGCGATGAGCCGGTGGAAACAAATTCTCCGGTCTTCAAAATATCCTCAGGCTGCTCAACACTGAGGGCTGATTGCGGGCGGATAAGTCCGGTGATATGCCCGCCAAGGGCGACGACATCGGGTTTGATGTGCCCGCTGGGTGTAGGGCCTTGGGAGGAGAAATCGGGCACATAGTCGTCATTACGTGTCTGAGGTGTCCAGGAGTCTGTAACGGCCCCTACGGTGATAACGTAGGGCAGGTTGCCCGGCGAGCCGATGGTCATGGGGTCAGGGCCCTCATTACCTGCTGCAGCCACCACGGCAATGCCCTCTTGCCACGCTTTCATGACAGCCTGGTTGACAGGGTCTTCCCAGTATGGCCATCTGGGTAGCTGGGCAAAGGACAGGTTAAGTATCCTGATTTTGTATTTCTGGCGGTTATCGACCACCCACTGTATGGCGCGGACAATATCCAGCAAATGGGCGCGGCCATCCCTGTCCAGTACTTTGACAGCTACCAGGTTTGCATCAGGTGCTACGCCTTTGAAGGTGCCGGTTCGCTGTCCATTTTTGTAGGTGGGGCCGCTGTGGGCGATGATGCTTGTCATGTGGGTGCCGTGACCACTTTCATCGACGACAGTTGCGCCTTCAGTATCGGTCAGGGCGTCATATTTGCCAATTATTCGGTCCGTGCCAGCGGTATTGTTCACCAGTGCCTCGTGCTCCCACAGACCGGAATCGATAACTGCGACCGTAACCCCCTTGCCGGTTATACCCTGGAGGTGCAGGGCATCGACGCTTGCCACGCTGTTGTAGTAGTAATCCGCGTGGTTATTTTCATAGCCCGGTATAAGCTCGGTGGAGCAGCCTCCGGTGAAGCTGGCCTTGATTGAAAAATCGCTCTGGCGGGGAGCCGCTTCGGGATTCGTGTTCTTAAAGCGAATTTCCAGGTCTGCTGTAGTCGTTACGCTGGGCCTGGAGGAGTCTGGCATGTGTACTTCGACAGAATGGGGGGAGAGCTCATTTATCCAGGTCGGGTCCACAGTCGCGCCGCCAATGGAGATTGTTTCTAGAGGACCCAGCGTAAGCGGCCACGTAATTTCAAGATTCTCAAGAAAGGCTGGCGCGGGACGTTTGTTATACAAAGTCCAGTGAATCACTTGAGGACTGAGAGACAGCTCTATGTGCCCCCTGACTTTACAGGCCTCGTTATCCTCGGCTTCTTCCTCGATTGATTCCGGTAGTGTGAGATCATCGATGAATCGCGCAACCAGTGGTGATTCCAGGACCTGCTCCAGCTGACTCTGTGTCAGCTTAGCGCCCACGGCGTTGATAATGTGCAGGTCGTGGGTGATGGTGCCCCCCGCGTTCTCCACCAGTGTCGTCATATCACTGGTGGAGGAGCCCTGCAGCATGATGTGCAGTGGGCTGGGTGTATCAGCTCCCAGGGAGGGCCCGGTAGACAGTAAAAGCGCTGAAAATGCTGCCGTGAAAATGCGGTACTTCATCGAGGCAGGTGGATCACCCGATTAGCTTTGGCGGGTTTTGTTAATCTGTTCAGAAAAATTCTCCCGCAACATGCCGGGAACATCTTCGGGATAGAGCGGGCGAGCAAAGTAATAACCCTGCAGCATGTCGCAGCCCTTGCTTACCATGTATGCCATGTGGTGTTCATTCTCGATACCCTCAGCGATAGAGCGGAGTTTCAGCGTCTTGGAAAGCGCCAGGATTGCATCGATGATCGCTGCACCATCGGGTGTTTCCAGGTCAGCAATAAAACTCTGGTCGATCTTCAGGGTGTCAATTGGGAAGCGCTTGAGATAACTGAGTGAAGAATAACCGGTGCCAAAGTCATCGATGGCGAGGTGTACTCCCAGAGCCTTTAACTCGCGCAGCTTGGCGATATTGGTTTCCGCATCGTTCATGATGGCGCTTTCAGTGAGTTCCAGCTCCAGTCGTCCTGGAGGCAGCCCGGATGTCTCCAGGAAGTCGGCAATCCACTTTGGCAGGTTGCTCTGGTTGAATTGCAGTGGCGATATGTTGACGCAGATCCTGAAAGTATCCAGCCCCAGCGAGTCCCAGTAAAGGCAATGCCGGGCTACTTCGCCCATGACCCATTCGCCAAGCTCGATAATCTGGCCGGTACTCTCAGCTACTGGAATGAACTCCACCGGAGAGACCATGCCACGTACCGGGTGCTTCCAGCGCACCAGCGCCTCCATGCTGACGACCTTGCCCGTTTTGCTGTCAACCTGCGGCTGGTATCGGAGTTCCAGCTGATGGTTGCGCATTGCATCGCGCAATTCTTCTTCCATTTTCAGCTGCTCAACCGCTTTGGAGTTCATTTCCTCGTTGTAAAAACGGAAGCAGGCGCGCCCTTCGGCTTTTGCCACGTACATGGCGGTATCGGCGTTGCGTACCAGGGTGTCGGGATCACTGCCATCCTGCGGGTAAAGCGCGATGCCGATGCTCGGTGTTACCACCGGGTTGTGGGATTTCAGGGCAATAGGTTGCGAGAGGCTCTTGAGAATTCGCATGGCGACTTTCTCGATATGCATAACATCGGTAACGTCGGATAACACGACGGTGAATTCGTCGCCACCCAGTCGTGCGATCTCCGTGCTGCAGTCTGTTTTTTCATGGGGCTCTGCACTGTTTTCAGTGAAGTAATTGATGGAATCCTCTTCGCGCAGTTCGAGGGTTAGTCGCTTGGCGATCTCCACCAGCAGGCTATCACCGCGGGCGTGGCCAATTGAGTCATTGATGCGCTTAAAGTGGTCGAGGTCGATAAACAGCAAGGCGGCGGTCGATTTGTGACGCTGGGCCCGTTCGATAATACGGGTCAGTTGGTCGTTAAAGCTGCGGCGGTTGGGAAGGCTGGTTAGCGGATCGTAATACGCCAGGTAACGCAGGCGATCTTCCTGTCGCTTGAGAGAATTGAAGGCATCGCTGGCGCGCAGCATATATTGCACGTCGCGCCCCAGGAGCGACCAGTTGACGGGTTTGGTCTTGTACTGGGTTGCACCCGCTTCAAAACCCTCATCAATGGATTTACGGTCGTCTGAACCGGTCACAATCATGATGGGGGTATTTTTACCCTGCGGCATCTCCCTGATGCGTTGGCAGGCTTCGAGGCCGCTCATGCCAGGCATTTCCACATCCAGAAACACCAGATCAGGCCGCTCCTTTTCAAAGAGCGCTACCGCTTCCGCGCCGTCGCTTGCTTCGATAACGGCCATGCCCTCGGCTTCCAGGCACTGGCGTGTCAGCAGACGGACATTCTGGTCATCGTCGCAGACAAGGATCGTAGCTTGCTGACGGTTGGCTTCTACGCCGGTCATTTGCGCTTCAATGCTGGTCATTTAGAGTGGGGGATAGTGCCCTTATTAGAAGCTCTTAGGCTACCATTACTGGAGCCTTGCGCCTAGTGTTAATAAGGCAACACAGAGTATGGGAAGTGGCGGAATGCTTGTTTTCAAATGATCCCAAAGGAGATAGGATCAGCGCCATGCAATTGTATCCGAAGGCACTGCTTAGGTTGGTACTTCCGGCGGTACTGGTCGGTGCCGCCTATCTGGCGCGGCCCTATATCGACCAGTTGGGTAGCGAATCTCGCATTTTGCTCGCTAATTTACCCTATCTGCTCTGTGTAGTTGCAGTATTGATGGCATACCAGTTCAATCGCTGTCGACTGATGTTGGCCTCTTTTGGTGTCGCCGTTTTCTACTGGGTAGTCCAAACGCACCTGCAGGTCAGCCTGGATCAGCCTGATGCGACCCATACTTACCTCGCCATTAGCCTGGCACTGCCAGTGCTGGGTTTTTACTTGTTGCTGCTGCCGGAGAAGGGGGTCTGGAATCTTTACGGCTTTGTGTTCTCTATCGCCTTTACTTTGTTGGTGCTTGCCTGTATGCAGCTGGGCCCCTGGTTGTCTACTGCGAATGAAACGGCCGGTGGATATTATGCGCCCCGCCCTGCAGGCGGCTATGTCCTATCCTTCGGGGCAACTTTATTGGTGGGGCTGGTTGGATTGGTTGGCGTGGCCCTGTTGTGCCTGCGCAATGAGGAGACGGAAATCGCGCTGCTGGGGGCCTTTTTTGCGCTCTACCTGGTGCTGGCCTTACTGCACCTGGAACACATCTCTGTCGCCTTGTGTACCGTGGCAGGGCTTTGTCTGGTGTGGGGGTTGTTGCGCAGTTCCCACGCCATGGCCTACCGGGATGAATTAACGGGTTTACCCGGCCGCCGGGCCCTGAATGAACGAATCAAGATGCCGGGAAGTCGTTACAGCATAGCAATGCTGGATATCGATCATTTCAAGCGGTTCAACGATACCTATGGCCATGACGTCGGGGATGAGGTGCTCAGGCTGGTGGCTTCGCGTATTCGCGATGTAGGAGGCGGAGGCAGGGCCTACCGCTATGGGGGAGAGGAGTTTTGTATCGTATTTCCGCGCAAGGCGCTGGAGGATTGTATCGAGCCCCTGGAGGCAGTGCGCGAGGCAATTGCGGGCTATCGGATGTCCTTGCGCGATCGAAACCTGCGTCCCGTGCACGCCCGTGAAGGAAGCAGGCGACGCGGCGCTACACGACTGCGCAGCTCCGAGGTGGCAGTGACGATCAGCGCGGGTATGGCCTCGCGAAGCGAGGAATTTGTTGGTGCGGAAGCGGTTATTGCGGCAGCAGACAAGCAGCTTTATCGGGCGAAAAGGGCAGGCAGGAATCGTATCGCCTACTAGCCATAATGGGGTGTCAGGAAGATAGCTGGTCGCGGCGTTTCAGGTGCTGTTCCTGCACAAAGCGCGGCAGCTGTTGCAGGGGAATGGCCGGGCTGTAATAGAACCCTTGCACTTGCTGGCACTGATGGTCGCGCAAAAATTCGATCTGTTCGTAGGTTTCAGCCCCCTCCGCCACTACCAGCATTCCCAGGCGGCGTCCCATTTCAATGATCATGCTGCAAACCGCTTCCTGGTGCTTGTTATGCGGCAGTTCGCGCACGAAGCACTGATCGATCTTCAGCGCGGATATGGGCAACTCCGTGAGGTGGGAAAGCTGTGAAAACCCGGTGCCGAAATCATCCAGCGAGAAAGAGATCCCCAGTTGCCGCAGGTCGTCCATCCGTGACTTGATGCCCTCGGGGCTCTTGAGGATGGTGGACTCGGTTAATTCAAACTCAATCCGCGAGGCATTTGCGCCACTGCGCGAGATGATGTCTTTGACGATTTCCACGAAGCGATCATCCTGTACTTGCGAGAAGGAGATATTGACCGCGACATCTACGGCTGCCATGCCTTGTTCTTCCAGCCAAATCTGTGCGCTGCAAGCGTGTTGGATTACCTGGTAGCCGATGGTTTTCATCAGGCCCATATCTTCACAGACCGAGATAAACTCTCCGGGAAATACCAGCCCGCGCTCCGGGTGGTTCCAGCGCAGCAGGGCCTCCAGCCCAACCAGTTGCCCGGAGGCAAGATCAATTCTGGGCTGGTAATGTAGCTCGAACTGGTTTTTGCGCACTGCGGTACGCAGTTCCCCCGCCAGTGAGCTGTTGCCGGCCATGTCGAAGGTGAGCTTGTCCGAATAGCGGATGAAACAGCCACCCTCAGTGCTCTTGGCCTGTTGCATCGCGCTGCGTGAGTGCTCTACAAGGTCTGAGAATTCGCGGCCATCTTCGGGGTAAACGGCAACCCCAATGCTGGCTTCCACGGCTACCTGCTGCTCGCTGAGTATCATGGGAGCGGAGATCGATTTCAGCATCTTGTCGGCGATTAATTCCACATCGGCGATTGAATTTACATCCTCCAACACCACGGCGAACTCATCGCCACCGAGGCGCGCAATGCTGTCGGTGCTGCGCATTTTTTTGATCAGGCGCCGGGATATGGATTTGATCATCACATCGCCATCAGCTTCGCCATAGTGATCGTTGACGTTGGCGAACTGGTCGATGTTGATATACAGGAGTGCGGTGTTGAAACCGTAGCGCTCAGAGCGGCCCATGGCCCGCTCCAGGTGTGCGCGAAAGCCTACCCGGTTGAGGGTGCCGGTGAGGGTGTCACGATTGGATAGCTGCTGGATCTTATCCCGCGCCTGCTTCAGCTGGATACTGTAGTCCAGAATTCGATGCACCAGGTCATCCTGCAATTGCCCCCGGATCAGGTAATCCTGTGCCTCCAGTTCCCGCAATTGTGTGACTGTGGTGTCGCTGGCTTCGTCCAGCAGCAGGATAAGCGGCGCTGTAACCTCATTCTTGCTGGCCAGGCGCAGCAGGTACTCGGATTCGGGGCCGTGTGCCATGATGACTGCGTCGACCGCAGGATCCATTAAGGCTTCCAGTGGGCGATCAATGGATTCAGCGGTAACGAGCTTGAATCTTGCGGGAACGGCACGCTCGAGACAGGCGGATACAATCACGTGATCCGTCTTGCTCTCTGAAATAACCAGTATGGTGTGCTGTTCCACTCAAACTTCCCGGGTTTCTACCACGCTATGCTGGCCGTTATAACGATGCCTGCATCAGCTTATCGCCTATTTACGCCTCAATTACGCATAAGCTTATTTCTTATATAACATAGAGTTATACGGAATTAGTTAGAGGAATTCTAGTAAATACTACTTTAAAATTACCAATCCTCGTATTTCCACTGAAGGCGCGTATCTACAGGGCCCCCTGAGGGCAGGTCGGGTGCTGGTAGAGCGGGGAAAAAGTGGTAGTGTTTCGTGGCCCGGGCCACCATTGCCTGACGCATGGCATGGTTTAGGCTATAGCCCGATATTGACAGTGAGGTAACTATGAACGAAGAACTCAAGCTGGACGCCGCCGATGGCATCGCCGTAATCACGCTGAACCGGCCCGATGCCTATAACACCATGACCAGCACCATCATCGAGGGTCTGGGAGAAGCGTATCGCCAGTGTGACGAGGATGACGCTATTCGGGTGGTGGTGGTGACAGGGGCCGGCAAGGCATTCTGCGCCGGTGCCGATATGAGTGGTGGTGCCAGTACCTTTGATAGCGCTGCCCAGAGCGTGGAAGTCAATTCCTGCCCGCTGAGTATGCAGGCCTGGGAAGTGCGTAAACCGGTGATCGCCGCCTGTAATGGTCACGCGGTGGGCGCGGGCCTCGGTCTGGCAGTCCAGGCCGATATGCGAGTCTTTGCCAACGAGGGCAAGTACGGTTTCCTGCAGTCCCGTCGTGGGGTGGTGGCAGATTTTGCCATCGAGTATGTGTTGCCACGGCTGGTGGGTTTTGAGCGGGCTTTCGAATTATTGGTGCGCGCCTCACGGCTCTCCGGTGAAGAGGCCGTCGCCTGGGGTCTGGCCGGCCGCAGCGTGCCGGCTGACCAGGTGTTGGCAACAGCCCTGGAAATTGCAGGCGATATGAGCGTCAACTGTGCGCCCCTGGCAATGGGTCTGCACAAGCATCTGTTATGGCGCGGGCTGGCCATGACCATGGGAGAGGTGGCGGCAATGGAGAGCCGGGCCCTCAACCATACCATGACCCAGCCTGATGCGGTGGAGGGTGGCATGGCCTATTTCGAGCGTCGCGACCCGCAATGGACCGGCAGTATCAGTGGTGATTGGCCCAAGTGGTTGGTGGACTGAATAGCAGACTGATTACCCGGGAGTAGGCTCGCAGCGAGGGACAGGAATATTACGGTCGGTGTGGGCATGGTACTCAGCGGTTGCTGCCATTGCGGCTAATAGAGGAATTAACAGCGCGCCAATCTATGCTAGACTTGTCGTCCATTTTTTACGCCCTTTTTAGCTTATGAGCCTGGCAACCGATAAACTGGAAACCATTCGAGAGCAGGTGCAATACCATCTCGATCATGCAGAGCAGAAGAAGCTGACGCCACAACAGGAGCGGGCGCTTAAAGACCAGATCAAGGAAAGACTGGAGAAGGAAAACGCCGTAATCGTGGCGCACTATTACACCTCACCTGCAGTCCAGTCCCTGGCAGAGGAAACCGGGGGTTGCGTTTCAGACTCCCTGGAAATGGCACGATTCGGCCATGATCACCCGGCCACCACACTGGTCGTAGCGGGCGTTAAGTTCATGGGCGAGACCGCCAAGATACTCACGCCGGACAAGCGCGTGTTGATGCCTACCCTGGAAGCGACCTGCTCCCTTGACCTGGGTTGCCCGATAGAAGAGTTTTCCGTTTTCTGTGACGAGCACCCCGACCGCAAGGTAGTGGTCTACGCCAATACCTCTGCGGCGGTTAAAGCACGTGCCGATTGGGTGGTGACGTCCAGTATTGCCCTGGATGTCGCCGAGCACCTGGCGGAGCAGGGAGAAAAAATTCTCTGGGCACCTGACCGGCACCTGGGGAACTACGTGCGCAAAGAGACGGGAGCGGACATTATTATGTGGGACGGCGCCTGTATTGTGCATGAGGAGTTCAAGGCGCGCGGCATTGCCGATTTGAAACGCGTCTACCCGGATGCTGCGGTGTTGGTTCACCCGGAGTCACCTTCTTCTGTGCTGGAGTTGGCCGACCTCGTGGGGTCTACTACCCAGATTATCCGCGCCGCCTGTGAGATGGAGAACAAGCGCTTTATTGTGGCCACCGATCAGGGAATCTTCTACAAGTTACAGCAGCAAGCCCCGGACAAGGAATTTATCATCGCGCCCACCGCCGGTGAGGGCGCTTCCTGTCGCAGCTGTGCTAATTGCCCCTGGATGGCGATGAATGAGCTGGAAAGAATGGCAGAGGTGTTTGAACGCGATGACAATGAAGTCTTTGTCGACCCCGCCCTTGGCGAACGCGCTATGGTGCCCTTGCGCCGTATGTTGGATTTTGCGCGGGATATCCAGGTCAGCGTGAAGGGTAACGCCTGAGCGACTACACATCGCGGCCGTCCGTCGGCTGTATCTTATGCGGTCTGCAACTGCTCGGCCTGCAATTACACGATCTACAACTCCTCCATTTTTGCACGCATGTCGGCGACATCCCGCAGTCGCTGGCTGACTTTTGCGGATGTCAGGTAATCACCTCGGCTTAGCTTGAGGGCATAGTCCAACTGCTTCTGCGCCTCATCCAAAATACCATTGAGGATGAAATACTCCGCCCGCGACTGGTGCAGGCCCGCGATGTTGCCTGACAAGCCCTGCACCTCGGCCAACAAATACCATAGCCCCGGATCATTAGGCTGGCGCTTGCTTTGGGCCACCAGCACCTCCTCTGCGATGTGCGGCTGCTGGTCTTGCATCAGGGCGCGGGCGTAGGTCATGGTCAGGGCGTGGTTGCCCGGTGTCACCTGCAACTGTGCCGCCAGTTTGCTGGTCGCACGTTCCGGTTTGTTGCGCGCCATGTCGATTTCCGCATCGGCGATGACATATTCCAGCTTGTCCGGGCTATCCGACCATATGTCGTCCAGCTCCAGGCTGGCCTCGTCGGCACGTCCGGCGGCTGTCAGCGCCAGCACCATGCCGTAAATAGCCGCTTCCCGCGAGCGCGGTGTGCCTTCCAGTTCACCGCGAAATTGTTGCACCGCCAGTTCGGGAGTGTCGGCCAGGTGAACCTCTACCCGTGAACGCATCAGTTGGTAGCTGAGACTGGGGTCTCTGGTTTCCTTGGGGTATTTGCGCGCACGGTTGCGGGTATCTGCTATGCGGCTTTCAGACAGTGGGTGGGAGCGCAGGAATTCGGGTACCTGATTGCCCCTGGAGTAGCGCGAGGCCTGCATCATTCTTTCGAACATGGCCGGTGCTGCATGCGGGTCCAGTCCCGCTTCCACCATCGTTTGCATGCCCACGCGGTCGGCCTCCTGCTCATTGCCGCGGCTGTAACGCAGGGCGGAATCCTGGGCTGCAGCCTGGGTGGCGGACAGGGCCGCCAGGCCCGCATCGCCGCCCACGGTGGCCATGAGTACAAAACTTGCCAGCATGGCGGCCAGGGTCAGCGGCTGTTGGTTTTTCTGGAACTCCACGCCGCGCGAGAAATGGCGCTGGCTCAGGTGGGCAATCTCGTGTGCCAGTACGGTCGCCAGTTCGTCCTCGGTCTCGGCCCACAGGAGCAGGCCATTGTGTACACCGATCACCCCACCTGGCACCGCAAACGCATTAATGGTGGGGTTGTCCACGATCACCAGTTCGATTCGCCTGTCTTCCAGCTGGCTGTGGGTAACCAGCTTATAGATCAGGTTTTCGAGGTAATCAAAAAGCAGCGGGTCATTCACAGTGGGCACCCGGCTGCGGAACATGCGCAGCCAGGCCTGCCCCAGCTGGTGCTCGAATTCCGAGGAGAACAGGCTGGTGCTGGATTCGCCCAGATTGGGTAGCTTCAGTTCGGTCGAAGGGGTGTGGCTGGAGTAGGACAGCAGCAGCGCCAGGAATACAACTGGTATATACCGCCGCAGTGCGACTGTCAGCCCCCGGGAATTAGACACAGATTAGAACCACTGACCATTTCATTTGAATATTCCGCATTGTACTGCATGCCTGTGTTGTGGGAACAAATCCTTTTTCCGGGGGTATTGGAGATTTCAACGGGAGTAAAGTTCAGCCTGGTGCAAAGTATCGCTTATACTGTTGCGACTGAAACCAAGGGTCAGTGAAAAATGACAGCAGTGCAATGTGTGGAAGTAGATGCCCGTGGACTGGAGTGTCCCATGCCCCTGTTGAAAGCCAAGCGGGCGTTAAATTCCATGCAGACCGGTGCGCGCCTGCGCGTGTTTGCCACAGACCGGGGTTCCCAGCGTGATTTTCGCGTGTTTGCAGAGCAGTCCGGTCATCTTCTGCTTACCAGCGACGAGGCTGATGGCGTTTATACCTTTCTTTTCCAGAAAAGTTGAGCATCCCGCACTAGTGTTGCAGCCACGGGGTGATATAGCATCTGGCCTGTATGATTGCGAGTTCATCTGCGAGGAGTTCTGTACTTGATGTCTGAGCGCTCAGCTGGCGCCGACCACAGTCTGCCAGCGTTAACTGGCCTGCGCGGCCTGGCAGCCCTGTGGGTGCTGGTGTATCACGCCTGGGTTTACGTGACGCCGCAGGCGATTTTGCTCGATGTCCCGGGTGGTACGATTCGAATTCATGTCTTCTTTTCGCTGGGCTGGGCGGGAGTACAGCTATTGTTTGTTCTTTCGGGCTTTTTGCTGACCCTGCCTTACGCCCGGGCCAATGCGGGACTAGCCCCTCGGCCAAAGTTGTTCAAGTACCTGGTGAAAAGAATATCCCGTGTTTTTCCTGCCTACTACACCCAACTGTTGATACTTGTTGTTGTTACATGGTGGGTATCGCAGACTCGCAGACGTGGCTGGTCGATCCCAGCAATCTTTTTCAGTACCTATCGATGTTGTTTGTGCCACCCCCGATCGGCATGGGGTCTCCCAGCAGTATTAATGGGGTGTGGTGGACTTTACCCATAGAACTGTCGTTCTACCTGTTGCTGCCCTTTCTCTCCCGCCTTGCGGATCAACGCTACAAAATTTTGCTGGTCGTATTATCAATGCTGAGTATGGTGTGTTGGCGCGGTTATGTGCTCAATGTGATTGAACCCGCTACCCAGTTATATGTCTGGGTGTACCAGCTACCCGGTTCCATGGACACCTTCGGCCTGGGTATGCTTGGCGCGGTGCTGCATGTGCAGTATTCAGAGCAGCGCGAATGTTTCGCTCAATACCGGAAGTGGTTGCTGGGTTTGCTGTGTGTAACGCCCTTTGTCTTTGTTTTTCTTGGGATATGGATGGCGGAGAAATTCGATATTTACTGGTCAGGGGCGTGTATTCTCTTCCTTTGGACGCCTGTCTTCGGCTGTGCCGTCCTGGTTGTAATCCTCAATTGTGCGCAAAACCATCGCTTCATCAATAGACTGCTTGGCAACAGGCCGATTTTTTACCTCGGGACCGTCAGCTATGGCCTGTACTTGTGGCACGCTCCCATAGGTCGGTGGTTGTTGGAGAGCCCTTTGATAGCCTCCATGGAAGGCTACCAGTTTCCGCGCATGGCCTTGCTGATGTTCTGCGGCAGTCTCCTTATGGCGAGTATCTCGTGGCACCTGGTAGAGGCCAGGGCTATAGCGCTGGCCAGGAAAAATTGAGTTTCTGCATTGCAGATAGCGGATGGCTCGGTGCGCCGGGTGCTGGTATGCCAGTTTTATCCGGCTGAAGCCAACCCTCTTTCGTTTGTGGTTGAAAGAAGTCAAAATGGTGTTATTGCGGGAGAAAAATCCCTCGCAGTGGTTGTATAGTGGGGCCACTTTTCCAATCGTTCATCAAACACTGCAAGTTCTATAAAACCTTAGGGTAGCTATGCTGGAAATCTTTAACAAATGGTACCGACGTTACCTGTTCGAGGAAGAGTCAGTTCTTCTTTTGGTGCTGTTGACCATCGCCGTAGTTTTGTTGATGACCATTGGCGATATACTGGCGCCGCTGCTCGCCGCGATCGTACTGGCATACCTCGCCCAGGGCCTTGCCACGCAACTACAAAACCGCGGGATGCCCCAATGGCTGGGGGTCGCCGTATCTTATTTTGTGTTTGTGGGGATTTTCTTTGGCTTCAGCCTGGGCCTGTTGCCCTTGGTGTGGCGGCAGATGTTGGGCCTGGTGTCTGAATTACCGCGCATGTTGGACCTGGGACTGGAGTTTCTGGGTGTGCTGCCGGACCGCTACCCGGAAATTTTTACCCGGGAGCAGCTCAGTGAAGTCATTGGCATGGCCCAGGCTGAATTTGCTGGCCTGGGGCAGACCCTGGTAACACGTACCTTGTCCTCCATTCCCGGCATTTTGACGGTGATGGTCTATATGGTTTTGATTCCCCTGTTGGTTTTTTTCTTTCTTAAAGACCGGGAGCAGATTCTTGATTGGCTGGGCAACTTCCTGCCCGCTGAGCGCCCCCTGCTGCGCAGTATCTGGGTGGAAATGAATGAGCAGTTTGCCAATTATGCCCGCGGCAAGGTGCTGGAAATGTTGATTGTCGGCTTTATCACCTATTCCGCCTTTGCCTGGCTGGGTCTGAACTATGCGGCTCTGCTGGCTTTGCTGGTAGGGCTTTCAGTAATCATTCCCTATATCGGGGCGGCATTGGTCACCCTGCCGGTGGTGCTGGTTGCTTTCTTCCAGTGGGGCGTTTCCAGTGAATTTTATTCCCTCTTCGCTGTCTATGCAGTTATCCAGGTCCTTGATGGAAATGTGTTGGTGCCACTGTTGTTCTCAGAAGCGGTGAATCTGCACCCTGTAGCCATTATATTGGCGGTCCTGTTTTTCGGTGGAATCTGGGGGATGTGGGGAGTGTTTTTCGCCATACCGTTGGCCACCCTGATCAAAGCTGTTATTAATGCCTGGCCTACCTCGGGGCCTATCGCTCCCCAGGTCGAACAGTAATTTCAAATCTGATGGAGTAATTGATGTCCGTGCTGTCTCCCGCGCAGGGAGTGAAGTCCCTGCTATGTCTGTTTATCTTCACACTATTGGCTGCCTGTGCCACCACCTCGCCGTCGGGTCTGCAACCGGCTAAAAGTCCCAATGACGATTACCAATACCGGCTGCTGACGCTGGATAACCAGATGGAAGTCCTGTTGATCTCCGACCCGGAAACTCCCAAGGCGGCGGCAGCTTTGGCGGTGATGGTGGGCAGTGGGGACAATCCCCCGGGCCGCGCCGGTCTCGCGCACTTTCTGGAGCACATGCTATTTCTGGGAACCGACAAGTACCCTGATGCCGCGGAATACGAGGAGTTCATTACCGAACACGGTGGCAGCCGTAACGCCTACACCAGTCTCGAGCTCACCAATTACTTCTTTGATGTCAACGCACCGCATTTGCCCGAAGCTCTGGATCGTTTTGCCCAGTTTTTTATCGCCCCCCGTTTTGATGCCCAGTACGTGGACAGGGAAAAAAATGCGGTTGAAGCCGAGTACCAGATGGGTTTGAAGAGTGATCCACGCCGCGGCCTGGATGTGCTGCAGGAGGTAATGAACCAGGATCACCCCTTCAGCCAGTTTACTGTAGGCAGCCTGGATACACTGGAGGATCGTCCCGGCTCCACCGTGCGCAATGAGTTGCTGGATTTCTACGATAAGTATTACTCGGCCAATATCATGCGCCTGGTGGTGCTCGGTGCGGAGCCATTGGACGAGTTGCAGGCCATGGTGGTCCCCATGTTCAGCCAGGTGCCCAATAAATCTTTCGAGCATGAGCTGATCGAGGCGCCGTTTTTGAGCCCCGGGAGCCTGCCGATGGTGGTGGAAGTGCAGCCCCTGGCTACTTTGCGGGAATTGGGTGTGTCGTTTCCCATCGCTGACTATCGCCCGAATTACCGGGAGAACCCACTGTCATACCTGGGTAACCTGCTGGGCCATGAGGGTGAGGGTAGCTTGTTATCCCGCTTGAAGGCGGAGGGCCTGGCCGAGGGCCTGGCCGCGGGCTCAGGAATTGGCTGGCGCGGTGGAGCACTTTTTAGCCTGAATATCTCCCTCACAGAGAAGGGCGCAGCTGATTACAGCCGGGTGCTACAGGTGTTGTTTTCCTACACGGATATGCTGCGCAACGAGGGCCCCAGGGACTGGCTCTATGAGGAGCAATCGCAACTTTCGCAGTTGGGCTTTCGCTACCGCGAGCAGGGAAATCCTATTGGCTATGTGAGTGGCCTGGCCAGTGGCATGCATCATTACGAACCGGTGGATACCCTGCGTGGCCCCTACATCATGGACCACTACGATGAAGTCATGCTGGACGGGCTACTGGCGCAACTCAGGCCTGATAATGCCCTGGTGATTTTCAGTGACGCCTCGGCTGCCAGCGATACTGTTTCCAGGCGTTACCAGGTTCCCTATTCCCAGCGTGAGCTGGAGCTGACGCAGCTTGCAATCCCGGCGGAGGATGCGGCCATTGCTGCCATGCATTTGCCTGCCCCCAACGACTTTATCGCGGAGGATGTTTCCCTGGTGGAGCTGCCCGCCGATCTGCCGGTAGTGCCGCAGGTTGCCCACCAGGCTGCCCGGCAAAAAATCTGGTTTATGCCGGATGAAGAGTTTCGCCTGCCCAAGGGCGCGACCTATATCAACTTTCGCTCTACAGAAATAGGCAGTAGTGCGGCGCAGACGGCGATGGCCGGGCTCTACACCGCCCTGCTGATGGACCAGGTCAATGAATTTGCCTATCCCGCTCGTCTGGCGGGCCTGAATTTCGTCTTTTACAAACACGGCCAGGGCATCAGCCTGAGAGTAAGCGGATACAACGATAAACAGGCGCTGTTGCTGGAGCGGCTGCTGACGGATATCAAGGAGCCCGGTTTTGATCCACAGCGTTTTGAAAACGTTCGCAAAGATATGATTCGCGGGCTGGAAAACTCGGTGGCAAAGCGCCCCAGTAGCCAGGTGATGGATGACTTGAAAGAGGCCCTGCTCTACCGTCACTGGGGAGAAAAGGCCCTGATCCAGGCGCTGCAAAAAACTACCCCGGGCGATCTGGATGCTTACATCGCGCGCTTCTGGTCCGGCGCGACGGCTGAGGTGTTGCTCTTTGGCAACTACAGCCCGGCCCGGGCGAAGCAGGTCTCCGCGATGCTGGATGGGGTGGTTGCCACTGCAACTGCGCCCGTTATTGCCGAGCCGAAAGTTGTGAAACTTGCAGCCGGGGAAGCGGCGCGCTATGCCGTGGATGTACCCCACGATGACTCGGTGCTTGCGTGGTATCTGCAGGGAGCCGATGACAGCTGGCAGGATCGGGCTGCCACCGCCCTCACTGGCCAGATCATGACCTCCGGTTTTTTCCAGCAGCTGCGCACGGAGCAGCAGTTGGGCTACGTGGTCAGCGCCTTTTCCTGGCCCCAGTTGAAGGTGCCGGGGCTGGTCATGCTGGTGCAGTCGCCGGTGGCTGATGCAGACAAGCTCGCGCTGGCGATGGATGAGTTTATGCAGGGAGTACAGCCGAGCCTGGATGAGGCGCAGTTTGAACGGCATAAGGTTGCCCTGGTGAGTGATATTCTCCGACCGCACAAGAACCTCGGCGAGAGGGCCGAGTTTTACTGGCAATCTATCGCCCGCAAGCAATTCGACTTTGCTGGACGCCAGCACCTGGCTGACGCCGTAGAGGCTCTCACCATGGAGCAATGGCAAGCCTACTTCCAGCGGGTATTTCTGACTCAGCGCCATTCCCTGCAGGTGGTAACCCCGGGTAAGTGGCAGACATTGCCGTCCTCGAAAGCACGCCTTTATAAGAATGCCGACGCCATCAAGGCATCCCATGACGCCTACATCATGGAGTAGTGACACCCCCTGACATATCGACATGGCATGCAGGGTTTGTCCGGCCAGCCGGGCACAGGAAACGCGGCATTATTGGGAAACTTTAGGTACCAATTTGGAACTATGTGGTTTTCTGCTAGCTTGTGCCGTAGTATCTGCTCCCTTGCAGGGGAGGCTCTTGCTGTTTTCCGTTCATGAGGGCAGCTTTTTCACCTGCAAACTGATGGTATATATCGTAAGTGCCCGTTTAAGTTCCATTTTGAAACGCACATACGGCTGATGCCACCCTCTGGTCTATTACCGGGAGCGCGTGCTGGCATGAAGGAAGATACAAACCCCATAGAAACCCGTGAATGGCTTGATTCCCTGGATGAGGTGGTCAAGCACGAGGGAGCGGATAGAGCTTCTTTCCTGTTGCTGGAACTGGCCAAACATGCCATTGAGTCGCGTCTGCGACTGCCACCTGCCACGACAACACCGTTTTCCAATACGATCTTGCCGTCGGAAGAAAAAATGATGCCGGGCGACCTGTTTATGGAGCGACGCATTCGCTCCCTGACGCGCTGGAATGCATTGGCCATGGTGATGCGCGCCAATGACAACGATGAGGGTCTTGGCGGTCATATCTCCAGTTTCTCCTCCAGCGCCACTTTGTATGACGTCGGCTTCAATTATTTTTTCCGGGGCACAGAGGGTGACCACCCGGGAGACCTGGTCTTTTACCAGGGGCACAGTGCGCCGGGTATGTATGCCCGCTCCTACCTTGAGGGCCGACTTGACGAGACCCAGCTGGACAGGTTTCGGCGCGAAGTCGATGGCAATGGACTCTCCTCCTATCCTCACCCCTGGTTGATGCCCGATTACTGGCAGTTTCCTACCGTGTCCATGGGGCTGGGGCCGATTCAGGCGATTTACCAGGCCCGCGTGATGAAATACCAGCAGGATCGCGGTCTGCTGGAGCACAGTGACCGCAATGTCTGGTGCTTTATGGGCGATGGGGAGTCGGACGAGCCCGAATCCCTGGGCGCGATCTCCCTGGCGGGCAGAGAGGGTCTGGGTAACCTGATTTTTGTTATTAACTGTAACCTGCAGCGCCTGGACGGACCGGTGCGTGGCAATGGCAAGATCATCCAGGAGCTGGAGGGTGTGTTCCGTGGTGCCGGCTGGAATGTGCTGAAAGTTATCTGGGGACGTAAATGGGACCCCTTGCTGGAGAAAGACCAGACCGGCCTGTTACAGAAACGCATGGATGAGGTTTGTGACGGCGAACTGCAGAACTACAAGTACAACGGCGGCGCCTATACCCGGGAGCACTTCTTTGGCAAGTATCCGGAGTTACTGGAGCTGGTGTCGGATTTATCCGACGACGATATTATGTATCTCAATCGCGGCGGGCACGACCCCTACAAGGTCTATGCTGCCTACGCTGAGGCGGTGAAGGAAAGCCAGCGGCCCACGGTGATCCTGGCGATGACTGTGAAGGGCTATGGCACTGGTGAGGCGGGGCAGGCCAACAACGAAACTCACTCGCTGAAGAAACTGGACATCGATAGTCTCAAGGCCTTTCGTGACCGCTTCGCTATTCCCATCGGCGATGAAGACCTGGGCAATGTGCCCTACTACCGCCCGGATGCTGATAGCCCTGAAATACGCTATATGCTTGAGCGGCGCAAGGAGTTGGGCGGGTTGATTCCGGCGCGTCGAGCACAGATGGGGCTGTTGGATACGCCACCGCTGACCGCCTTCGGCAATCTGCTCAAGAGCAGCGGCAAGCGAGAAATCTCTACGACCATGGCCTTTGTACGCCTCCTCTCCAGCCTGGTGAAGGACGCGGATATTGGCGAACGAGTGGTGCCTATTGTGCCGGACGAGGCGCGCACCTTCGGTATGGAAGGCATGTTCCGGCAGCTGGGTATTTATTCTTCGGTGGGCCAGCAGTACACGCCCCACGATGCTGGCCAGATTATGTTTTACAAAGAGGACATCAAAGGCCAGATACTGGAAGAGGGGATCAATGAGGCAGGAGCGTTTTCGGCCTGGTTGGCAGCAGCGACGTCCTATAGCACCAGTGCTTACCCCATGGTGCCGTTCTATATTTTCTATTCCATGTTCGGCTTCCAGCGTATCGGCGACCTGGCCTGGGCGGCGGGTGACAGCCAGGCTCGCGGTTTCCTGATCGGTGCCACCGCCGGTCGCACCACACTTAATGGCGAGGGTTTGCAGCACCAGGACGGCCACAGCCTTATTTTGTCCAGCACCATACCCAATTGTGTCAGCTACGACCCCGCCTACGCCTATGAATTGGCGGTGATCGTGCAGGATGGCTTGCGGCGCATGTTCCAGGAGGGTGAGAACAAGTTCTATTACATCACCACCATGAACGAGAACTACATGCAGCCGGATATGCCCCAGGGCGTGGAGGAGGGCATCATCCAGGGTATGTACCTGCTGCAGTCCTCTACCCTGGATAGCCAGCTGCGGGTGCGCTTGCTGGGTGGTGGAACTATATTGCGCGAGGTTGAGGCCGCCGCAGCCATACTGGAGAGTGACTACCAGGTGGCCGCGGATATCTTTAGTTTGACCAGCGTCAACGAACTGCAGCGCGAAGGCAAATCGGTGCAGCGCTGGAATCTTTTGCATCCGCAGGAAACGCCGCGGGAACCCTATGTTTCGCGTTTGCTCGGGGAGACCGGTGGGCCAGTGGTGGCGGCCACGGACTACATCAAATTGTATGCTGACCAGATTCGGGAGTTTATACCGGGCAGCTATTCTGTGCTGGGCACAGATGGGTTCGGCCGCTCGGACACGCGCAGTAAACTGCGTGAATTCTTCGAGGTGAGTCGTGAATATATTGTCATTGCCGCATTGAAAGCGTTGGCGGATGAGGGGCGGATTGAGCTTGCCCTGGTGTCCACAGCGATCAACTCCCTGGGTATCGAGCCGGATAGAGAAGACCCCTTCACGCTCTGAGAGAAAAGGAATACAACGTGCCTTTACAAGAAGTAGTTGTGCCCGATATCGGCGGTGCCGAGGACGCAGAAGTCATTGAGCTGCTGGTCGCGGTGGGCGATGAGGTTGCCGTGGACCAGAGCCTTATCGTGCTGGAATCGGACAAGGCATCCATGGAGATTCCGTCTACCCTGGCCGGTACCATTGTTGAGCTGCTGGTAGCCGAAGGGGATCAGCTGGCTGAAGGTGCGGCAGTGATCAGGGTTGAAGTGAATACCCAGGCAGATGCATCGGCAGAAGAGCTTCCCAAGGATGCACCCTCGCCCGAGGTGAGTGAAACGGAAGAGGCGTCTTCAGCAACGCCAGCCAGTCCCAATATCGAAGCAGCGCCGGCCCCGGCTCCGCTGGCCAATACCGCACCGCCGCCGGGCAACGGCGGCAATATCTATGCTGGCCCGGCGGTGCGCAAATTGGCGCGGGAGTTCGGTATTCAACTGGGCCAGGTCACTGGTACGGGCCCACAGGGCAGGATACTCAAGGAAGACCTCCATAAATTTGCGCAGCAATCCCTGCGTGAAGGGCCGGCCGTTGCCGCCGGGGGTACGGGTATCCCAGCTGTTCCCGAGGTGGATTTTGCCAAGTTTGGGGAGGTCGAGGTCGAGCAACGCAGCAAGCTGGACAAACTGACAGCGAAAAATATGCACCGCAGCTGGCTCAACGTACCCCATGTTACCCAGTTCGACGATGCGGATATCACCGAACTGGAAGCATTCCGGGTGGGTCTCAAGCCAGAAGCGGAGCGCCGTGGTACCCGGCTCACGCCACTGCCTTTCCTGCTCAAAGCCTGCGCCGTGGCGCTGCGCGACAACCCGAAGCTCAACAGTTCGCTGGCGCGTGGTGGCGAGGACATTGTCTACAAGCACTACATCCATATTGGCATTGCGGTGGATACACCTGCCGGGCTGATGGTGCCGGTGATCCGTGATGTGGACAGGAAAACCATCTGGGAATTGGCAGAGGAAGTGTCTGTAATGGCCGAGAAAGCCCGGGAACGCAAGCTGGCACCGGCGGATATGCAGGGTGGGTGTTTTACTATTTCCAGCCTCGGAAATATCGGCGGCAGCGGCTTCACTCCCATCGTCAACACACCCGAGGTGGGTATCCTGGGGGTGTCGAAAGCAGCTATCAAGCCGGTGTGGGATGGCGCCGAGTTTGCACCCCGCAAACTACTCCCGCTTGCCCTGTCCTACGATCATCGCGTGGTCAATGGGGGCGATGGGGGGCGGTTTCTCTCTCAAATCGTGGGTGTGCTAGGCGATATACGCCAGTTGCTGATGTAGTGCTTCTCGGCAGGGGAAAAGTTCTGCCAGTCATCGTCAGGCTGTGGCCAATTCCGCGCAGAATGACAGGGCAACTGCCTGTGCTTTGCAGATAACGTCAATAATAGGATCGAGGTCGCTGCCGTCGGACTGAACTGTTTCCAGTGCCTTGCCCAACTCTCCCAGGTATCCGAGATGATCGGGAAAAAGGGCTGGCATCAGTCCCGCCCACTCCAGCTCCCGGTTGAGCCAGGTAAAGGCCACGCGGCCATTGCCATCCGCAAACAGGTGTAAATCAGCAATGGCTAGAAGTACCACGGCCGCTCTGGCATAGCCCGGGGCAACCGTGCAATAGATATCACTTATAAATCTGCGGAGGGTGGGGCTTGCCAGCGCAGGTTCTACCCGTTTAATTGCTGGATTTGCGGGAACCCAGTTCCGGGTGTACTTGAAATGGCCAGGAAAAAACCCGTCCAACTCTTTGCATGACATGGCGTGCCAGTGGCGCAGGCGGAGCTCGGCCATGATGGGGTCCGCCATGTCGGCACGGCAGCTTTGCGCGGCGCGGATAGGGGCTTCCATATTGGCGGAGACCTGCAGTTCCCTTTCCAGCGTTGTTTGCTTTTCGACTTGCTCTTTAAGCTTGCGGTAGTCGGTAACAGAGTTGGCCAGGGGAATCATGAACATCGCTTCAATCAGGGGCCATTCATCGGGTAATTCCTGCAAGGGAACGCTCTTGTCCACTGAGACCCGTTGGGACGCGTCCGCATAGCGTTGAAGCTTGGCCAGAAGTGCCTCATCACATTGCGTCATGTGCGCGGGATGATCGCGCAGAGCGGCTTCCAATGGTGCCGGATCATTATGGTCAGCCAGCGCTGCAATCTGCGCCTGCAATCGTCGGTACTCCGAAAGGCACGACTGGGCAAGTTTCACCTCATGCTGCTCAACAGGAATGAGGCTAAGGGCCTCCAGGGCTTGCAGTTGCTTTTCGGCTTCGTCGAACCTGGCAAGCTCCATCTGCAAGGTTGCCAAATTAACTTGAGCAAGTGTGAAGTCGGGCTCCATATCCAGCGCTTCGCGATAAAGCCCTTCGGCGAACTCGGGTCTATCGTTGGCGCGCGCAGCACAGGCCAATTTGTTAAGTGAGATCGGGCTCCGTTCAAGGACCACCGCCTGCTGGTAGTTGGCCAGCGCCTGCTGCCACTGACCGCTCATGCGCAATGCATCCCCCAGCAACAGGTGAGAGACCATCAGTTTGGGGTTGATAGTTACAGCTTTTTCCAGGGCTATGATCGCGTCTTTGTAGCGTCTTGCTTCCACCAGAGCTGAGCCCACGTTTATCCAGGCTTCCACTCGATCGGGAATCAGCTGTATCGCCTGGCTAAACGCCACGGCGGCATCACGGTGTTTACCCTGTTGAAAATTGCGCTTGCCTGCTTCCATAAAGTTGAGCCAGGCTTGGTCATTGGTGGGTGTTTTTGTCACAGTATTTTTCCGCAAGACTTGAATGAATTACAGGCACGCTAAGTCGTGCCAGTCTGTAGATATGGCATGATGAGGCTGTCGGGGGCGACAATCAAGCATCAGCGAGTTCTTGGCAAAATTCCCCGGCGAACTCCTGTGCGCGCAGCATAACGGCGAGTACTGGCGTGAGGTCACCTCCGTTGCCACGCACTTCAATGATGGCATCACCGAGCTCACCCATGATTCCCTGCTCACGAGTGAAAATCATTGGCATCAGGCCAGCCCATTCCAGCTCCCGGTTAATCCATGTCAGCACCACGCGGCCATTGCCGTCAGCGAAGGGGTGGAAGTCCAGAACCGCCATGAAAATTAGTGCGACCCGAGCTATTCCGGGAGGGAAATCACAGTAGGTCTTCTCGATAAAGTGACGGAAGGTGCCACTGGCCATCGACGGGTTGACGCGTTTGAGGGTCGGGCTTCTCGCTGTCCAGTTCTGTGTATACTTGAAATGTCCCCCGAGTATGCTATCCACCCCCTGGCAGGCCAGGGCGTGCCAGTGACGTAAACGCAGTTCGGCTTTCACCGGATCCCGCATGTCCCCGCGGCAACGCCGGGCCGCGTCAATGGCAGCTACCATATTGACGGATTCCAGCAGGTCACCAGTGGGCTGTCGTCCTTCCTCGAGCTCGGCCCTGATCTGTTGGTATTCACCCACGGAATTGACCAGGGGTACCATGAACAGGGCCTCGATCAGCGGCCATTCCTCGGGTAGCTCGATGGACTCTGGGCTGGGTGATAGTGCCAGGTCCCGGGCCGCCTCGGTATAACGCAGAACACCCTGCATGGGGCCTTCATCTACTTGCAGGATTGATTCCGGCGTGTTGCGCAACACAGTCTCAAGTGGGGCGAGATCGCTGTCTTCGCACATGATCGTGATCGCTTGATGCAGGCGGCTGTATTCCGCAAGAGATCGACGTGCGCTGGACACTTCTTTGCGTTCCAGGGGCGGCAGCGGTTGTTCGGCCAGTGCGTCGAGCTGCTTTTCGGCATCTTCGTAGTGCCGTAAATCCAGCTGTAATGTCGCATAGTTGACTCGCGCCAGCGAGAAGCGTGGGTCGCGTTGTATCGCTTCCAGATACAGCTGGGCCGCTTCTTCAAACTGGTTTCGAACCCGCAGGATGCAGGCCAGTTTGTTCAGTGCCGGCGGTGCTCGTTGCAGGTCCACCGCCTGTTGGTAACTGGCTATGGCCCCGCTGATATTGCCCAACATGCGCCGCGTATCCCCGAGGATCATATGCGCCACCATGAGCCGGGGATGCAGCGAGATGGCTTTTTTCAAGGCCGTTTCGGATGACTGGAACTGCGCAGATTCAAGCAGGGCCGAGCCCAGGTTTATCCAGCCTTCCACACGTTCAGGCAATATGTCAGTGGCGCTTTTGAACGCTTGCGCAGATTTCCTGCTCTGTCCCTGTTCGAAGCGATGTTTGCCAACTTGCATGAGTTTCAGCCACGCCTGCTCATTTTTCTCCGCTGTTTTACGTTTCTTGTTCAAGATGGCTGCAGACTGTCCCATGCCTCGCGAAAAGCGCGCGCTCCGGCCTGTATTCCTTCCGGGTGATTGTCCAGCCAGGTGGCGGCGATGATCATGTAGTCTGTGGAGCCCACATCCGCTGTGTACTGGGCAAGGTGTTGCGGCTGTTTGCCGCCCTGGAGAATGGGCAGGGTTGCCGCGCAGGAACCCAACTCATCCCGACAGGCTTGCAGGAAGGCCTGTGCTGGAGCCGGATCCTGGTATGGTGTTGCGAAGGGGCCGGGAGATACCACCAGATCGGCGCCCGCCGCGCGCTGCAGCCTGGCCATAACCGCATCGCTGGCACCCCAGGTGCCGGTGCGGGTAATGGCATCACCGCAGCTGTTGTGTGACAGGATGATCAGCCCGGTCCTGCGGCGGATCTCAGTGATGAAAGACAGTCCCTGGGCGCTGGCGCTCAGCAGCACACCATCAGCACCCAGCTCTGCAGCTTGTTCGGCCATTGCCAGGGATGCGCTGAAGTCGTCAATGATATTGGCGAAGTACAGTTTTGATTCCCCGGTTTGATCTTCAACCCTGCGCTTCATGTCCACCATGCGCCGCACGCGGTCAATGAAGGGCGAGCGCGGGGTATCGTAGGTCAGCTCATCATCCTTGATCACATCGAAGCCACCTGACAACACGCGCTCGTTCAGCTGCAGTATTGTGTCAGTGGACAGGCCGGATGCGGGGCGCATGGAGCGACAGAAAATAGGACGATGCCCTATGCCGAGCTTCTCGCGAATCCCCACCACGCCGAAAGCGGGGCCGGGATATTCGTTGGCCAGTACCGAGGGGAATTTGAGGTCAGTTAATGCCACGGCGCTCAAAAACCCCAATCGATGTACCTCGCCAAAAACTGAATTCCACAAACGGCAAAGGCTGTTGCCGAACAACTGGACGGGATAGGCAATGACGATCCTGAAACAGTGAAGCTCCAATGACTCTACCTCCTTCCCATAGACCGGGGTATTGAGAAAGTACAGTGGGGCGATGTCCTGTGCTGGCAGCGTAGTGGTCTCTACTTCCAGTACTTTGGCGCAGAATTCCTCGATGTCTCTGGGGATCTCTACATCCTGCAGTTCGGTGGCGCAGATGCTTTGCTCCCGCGCAATGCCCAGTGCGGCCTGTTCGCCATCAAGGGGTGTACTGATGAGATAGGTGGCGAGCACATGATCACCAATGGTGTTGTGTGCCTGCCAGAGGAAGTAATCACGGTCGTGATGCTGTAGGTTTTCTGAACTCATGTTAGCTGACCAGTCCTTGGTTTGGGCCAATCACATCTTGTGCAATCTGCCAGTCGAGTGTTGTGGTGATCTTTATGTTTTCGGGCTCACCGGGAATAGCCAGCAGACTGGCCCCGGCGTCGATAACCATTTGTGCAGTCGATTGGAATTCCCTGCCAGCAGTCTTCGTTTTGGCACTGGCCAGGAGTTCGCGGCTGAAGGCCTGGGGGGCCTGGAAGATGCGCGCTTCCTGCCTGGATTGGTAGCTGGCCACATTGCCGTTAGCCAACCGGCCCACTGGTACTGTGGGGTCCAGGAATGCACCGGCGGCACCGTGTTCGGTGGCGCCCTCCAGTACAGCGGCACACAGCGCCCGGGAGGGAAACGGCCTGGCGGCATCCTGGATCAGGACAATCTCTGCAGTACAGGCGGCGAGCATATGATCGATGCTCTCTTGTCGCGTAGCACCGCCTGCGACCAGTGTTGCACGCCCCTTTAGTATGATTGTTACTTCATTTTCGAATCCGGGTGGGGCCGCAACCAGAATCGTCTCGACCAGGGGTGCGAGTGTGGAGAGCAGAATGTCCAGTAGAGTGCGCTCCCCGATCCGCAGCAGGCACTTGGGTCCCAGCCCCAGGCGCTTGCCTAGTCCAGCCGCGGGTATCAGCGCAGCGCTGCCAGGTAGTTGGGTCAATCCTTCGCTCACAGGTTTAATGTCATGCTGTAACAAGTCGCTATAAGACGGCGCATAAAATTATTGAATAAGTCGAATCGCTGGGCGAATTGTGCTGCCTGCGCAAGGGTGGCAAGTCTAGCGGAATTGCCGTGCTCTGGCGACCTCATGTGGTGCAAAGAGCGGGTCGGTTACACGGCGCTACTCATGCCCTGGCAGGCGCTACTATTATCCAGGGTTGTCCATCCAATCTCTGGCACGGTTACTGCTAGGTAAAGGAACAGATAGGGGTAGGCGAATCACCGGGATCGTTTGTCTATATTACTGAATAGTATGGAAAAATCGGGAGGATGCTGCTGGAGCATGCGCGATCACGGCGGGCAGATCAATTTTTGGGGTGCCATGTGTCCCCCGTGCGAGCTCGGGCCGCACCATAATGGTTCACCGTTTCCGCTAAAGTGCACTTCAGGCACTATAATGGTGCGTTTGGGATTCTGCTTGTCACAATGCCGGGCTGCAAATCAGGGCGGGAGGCCAGAGATGGTAAATTATGAATGTTCCTGAAATAGATCGCTGCCTGGTGTTCACTGACCTGGATGGTTCCCTGCTGGATCATCATACCTACAGTTACAGGGATGCATTGCCGCAGCTACGTAGGCTGGAGCACCTGCAGATTCCGGTAATACTGGCCAGCAGTAAAACCCGGGCGGAAATCGAGCACCTGAGGGATGAGTTGGGTAACCGCCATCCCTTTATTATCGAAAACGGCGCAGCAGTATTTATTCCACGGGATTATTTCGATAGTCAGCCTGACGGCACGGTGGAAAAGGATGATTACTGGGTGCGGGAACTGTCCGCCGGGCGCTCACAGTGGCTGGACGTGCTGCAGTCATTGCGCAGTCTCTATCCCGAGGAGTTCCAGTATTTCTATCAGGCTGGTATCGACGGCATCGTGCAAATGACCAGCCTGCCTGAAGCGCGGGCCCGGGAGGCGAATCAGCGGGAATACAGTGAGCCGGTGAAATGGTTGGGAAGTGAGCAGCGCAAACAGGAATTTCTCGACAGCCTGTCCCTGCGTGGTGCATCTGTACTGCAGGGTGGACGCTTCCTGACCCTGTCCGGGGACTGTGACAAGGGCAGGGCCCTGTCATGGCTGCGGGATGTTTACCGGCAGGGGCAACCGGGAGAGCGTATCTGCGATCTCGCTATCGGGGACAGCGCCAATGACCTGGCCATGCTTGAAGCAGCGACGGCGGCCCTGGTGGTGCGCTCTCCTGTACATGACTTTCCTACGCTAAACCGCGTTTCAGGAGTGCATTACAGTAGGGACTATGGTCCGGCTGGCTGGGCAGAGGGTGTGACGCGCTGGCTGGAAGATCGACATTTACATAATTAGACAACATTGAGGACCCTATGGGCGATTTTCACCAGAACGGAATAATCACTACCTTACACAATTTATCGGATCGACCGGTGGAGGCGCTGGAAGAGGAGCTGCTGTCTTTTTCCCACAAGCGTCCCATGGCGCTGATTCTCCCCAGCCTGTTTTCCGAGTTGGAGGGTACGGCACTGCCGAACATCCTGGATGAGTTGGTACAGGTGCCCTACTTGTCCGAGATAGTGATCGGACTGGACCGGGCCGATGAGCAACAGTATCGCCATGCACTGGGCTTCTTCGGCCGGCTGCCGCAGCGGCACCGGGTATTGTGGAATGACGGGCCGCGCTTGCAGGCGCTGGATAAACAATTACAGCAACTTGATCTCGCCCCCAGGGAGTTGGGTAAGGGGCGTAATGTCTGGTACTGCATGGGATACACCCTGGCCTCGGGGCGGGCCGAGTCCGTGGCGCTGCATGACTGCGATATTCTCACCTATAAACGCTCCCTGCTGGCCCGGCTTATATACCCAGTGGCCCACCCGCGATTCAATTACGAATTCTGCAAGGGTTTCTACGCCCGCGTTGCGGATGGGAAAATTAACGGCAGGGTCAGTCGCCTGCTCGTAACGCCCCTGTTGCGGGCCTTGCAAAAGACCCTGGGCGATATGGAATACCTGGAGTATATGGACAGCTTTCGCTATCCCCTGGCGGGTGAGTTTTCATTCCGCCGGGATGTGTTGAGCGACATACTGATACCCAGCGACTGGGGTTTGGAAATTGGCGTGCTCTCGGAAATGTATCGCAACTATGCCAACAACCGCCTGTGCCAGGCGGATATTGCCGACATCTATGATCACAAGCACCAGGATTTGTCGCCACTGAACGACGAGGGTGGCCTGTCCAAAATGTCCATTGATATTTCCAAGGCCCTGTTTCGCAAGCTGGCCACCCGGGGTGTTACTTTCAATACTGAGACTTTCCGTTCCCTGAAGGCCACCTACTACCGTATTGCACTGGACTTTGTAGAAACCTACCACAACGATGCGGTGATTAATGGGCTCACCCTGGATATACACAGCGAGGAAAAGGCCGTTGAGTTGTTTGCGGAAAATATCATGAAAGCGGGGGAGGCATTCCTGGACAGACCCATGGAGCGCCCCTTTATTCCCAGCTGGAACCGGGTGATGAGCGCCGTTCCGGATATCCTGGACCAATTGCGTGAGGCTGTAGAGGCCGATCACGCCGAATTCACCGCCCAGTAGACTGGCCCGGAATAGTTGCCCATTGTGAACGAATATTTACAGTTGAAAGATCGCGTGCAGCGCCACGTGGATTCCATTTATCGCGACAATCCCCTGGGGAGCGATCTGTCGTGCCTGGCCGAAGAGCTGCTGGTGTTGATGCGCCTGGATGTCCAGTGTGCGTCAGTGGCTCATCAGGTTAATCAATGGAGCGAGCGTGACACTTATGTCATTGCCTATGGTGATAGCCTGTTGCGTGATGGAGAGAAGCCGCTGTGCACCCTGAAAACGTTTCTTGACCAGCACGCCGACGGGCTCGTCTCGGGTATCCATATACTGCCATTCTATCCATGGAGTTCGGACGACGGTTTTGCAGTGTTGGATTATTCCAGCGTCAATGAATCCCTCGGGAATTGGTCGGACATTGAGGCCATCGCCAGTGATTACGATCTGATGGCCGACCTGGTCATCAACCACTGCTCCAGCCGCAGCCTGTGGTTTGAAAATTTTAAGCAGGGGAAGTCGCCCGGCAAGGGTTACTTTTATACTGCCTCACCAGAGGATGACCTGGACAAGGTTGTCAGGCCGCGTACCTCGTCACTGTTGAAGGCGGTGGAAACGGTGGAGGGCACCCGTCATGTATGGTGCACTTTCAGCCATGACCAGGTTGACCTGGATTTTCGCAACCCTGAGGTGCTGAAACACTTTGTGTCTATTGTGCGGCAGTACCTGGATAGTGGCATACGTGTATTACGCCTCGACGCGGTGGCCTTTCTGTGGAAGATTCCCGGCACCACCTGCCTCAACCTGGAAGAAACCCATGAAGTGGTGCGCCTGCTGCGTACGCTGGTGGAACATGCGCGCGAAGACGCGCTGCTGATCACCGAAACCAATATTCCCAACCGCGAAAACCTGTCCTACTTTGGCAATGCCAACGAGGCGCACTGCGTCTACAACTTTTCCCTGCCGCCACTGTTGGTTAATACACTGATTACCGGGGATTGCGCTTATCTGAAACAGTGGATGATGAGCATGCCCCCTGCCCAGAATGGCACAGCATACTTCAATTTTGTTGCCTCCCATGACGGTATCGGCCTGCGGCCAGCAGAGGGTTTGCTGTCAGAGGGGGAGCTGGACACGCTGATAGCGACTATGCAAAATTTTGGTGGGCATGTGTCTTACCGCGCACTGGAAGATGGCCAGAACAAGCCTTACGAAATTAATATCGCACTGTTCGATGCGCTGCAGGGCACAACCGCCGGGCCAGACAGCTGGGGCATGGACCGATTCATCTGCGCCCACGCCATCATGCTGGGCCTGGAAGGAATTCCGGGCATCTATATTCACAGCCTGTTGGGCACTCACAATGACTATGGCCGGGTGGAAAATACCGGTCACTATCGCGCGATTAACCGACACCAGTGGGACTACGATGAACTGGAGGGGGAGTTGTCACGGCAGCAATCCAGTCACGCCGTGGTGTTCAATCGCCTCAAAAGCCTGCTCGCTCTGCGGCGCAAGCAGTCGGCATTCCACCCCAATGCCACCCAATTCACTCTGCACCTGGGTGCGGCGCTGTTCGGCTTCTGGCGCCAGAGCATGGATCGACGCCAGAGTATCTTCTGCATCAGTAATATCAGTTGCTCACCGCAGTCGCTGGATCTGTCAGGGGTCAATCTCATTGATACCGAGGACTGGCTGGACCTGATTGGCGGCGCGACTATCGAAGGCCGGGACCGGGGGCTGGAACTGCAGCCTTACCAGACGGTATGGATTAGTAACACGCCGGATCCTGCCTGAGTCAGCCGTCCTGGTCACGCCAGCCCCAATGTTCCCGGATGGCGGTCTGCAGCTGCGCAATGTAGCGCGGTTGTGCGGTGTCGCGTGAGTGTGCGCTGCTGCCGGGCCAGATATTCGGTTGCAGGGACTCCAGCTCCTCCAGCGACTGTTGTGGCCAGCCAGCAGCGCGGATGGCATGGATAAATTTCAGTGAACGGAAACCGTCAAACCACTGGTGAAACTGCCGTTGGAACTGCCCGGGTGATTTGCCCTG
>RCNC010000535.1_pt1 | contig 31412 bp, 26 predicted proteins | sample 2041301 | NCBI WGS metagenome assembly RCNC01 (sample SAMN09708231, study PRJNA481090) | Marine sediment metagenome, whole genome shotgun sequencing project. | biome: marine sediment; feature: ocean; material: sediment; isolation source: Sewage treatment plant 13A marine sediment (STP13A) ... | reverse complement strand
GATTTCTTTTGTCTGGTGTTGAGTATGATGATCCTTGAACCCTTATAGAAAAATATGGCAGAAATGGTCAGGAGCACATGGCTGAGATCAAGGTAATTGAACCACATATGGATGCTCCATTTATTCATAAATACCAAGGCGCCTAAGGCAGAAAAACCAACCGCTATCAGGAAAAGTTTGCTTCCACGATTCCTGGTGCGGTAATAAATATAAATATTCAGAGAAGCCACAACAATCAAAAGGCCGTAGGTGGTATGAACTTCTACAAAAAAGAAATTCAGGTAGGTGAAGGTCAAGGTCATAAAGGTGAGTAATTCCAATACATTCAACCAAGCTAAAGTCCTTGCCAGCCTGGGTGAAATAAGTTCGCGTGCATGTTCGATAGAGGCCCGTTCAATCAAAGCAATCGACAACATACTTGTCAGCCAACCTGGCAGTTTCCATGGAAAAGAGAAAATGTATAGAAATCCATGCCCGATTATACCTCCGATAAAGGTAGCTATGCCTATGCTCAGGAAATAAAATCGAAGGAACTGGTGCAATTTCTGCCTTCCCGGTAGCTTAGTGAGCCGAAAATAAGCATAAAAGCAAACGGCTGAAATAAAAAGATCGGTAATCGTTGTTACTGGTTCATCAAGCCTGAGACCGTATATGAATATTGATGGCTGCTCAATCACCCCTTCATGCTTAGCGGAAGAGAAATGACGAAACAGACGCCGTCGGGGACATTATGAACCTCAATTTCTCCATGATGGTCCTGGATTAAAGAATAGGATATTGATAAGCCCAGTCCCGTCCCTTCACCGGGATCCTTTGTAGTAAAAAAAGGATCGAATACCTGGGAGAGATCCTGATCCGGAATACCCGGACCCGAGTTGCAGATCTCTATGACGGCCTTTTTTTCAGCTGCAGTTCTTCCTTTTACTTCCCATGTGCAGATCCTGATAAACTCATCCTTCAGTTGTTCCTTATGCTGGATGGCATAAATGGCATTATCAATAACACTGAGTAAAACCTGGTGTAGCTTATCCGGGAAAACGTGTACAGTATGATTTACCCGGTATTCCTTATGAACCTTTATGCTGTCACCAAACCTGGACCTGATGAACAAGAGGGTATTATCAATGATCTCATGCAGATCACTTTTGACCGGTTTTTCTTTATAACTGCTGGAAAAAGTCATCAGGGCCTTCACGATTTTATGCGTCTTTTCAAAACCCTCCCTGATCATCGACCTGGCTGAATCCATTGATTTTATATCAGCAGGATTTTCAAGCATATACAATCCCCCTGAAATGGCATTGAGCGGATTATTTATTTCATGGGCTATGCCCGACGTAAGGGTGCCCAGGGAAGCCATTTTCTCCGATTGGACAAGCTGTTGCTGGGTAGATTTCAACCGATTGACTGTCTCTTCCAGTTTCATGGTCCGATCTACAACTTTTTCCTGAAGGAGCCCCGTAAAGTTCTGCTGCATCAGCAGGTACCTGTCCGCTATGGCAATGATGAACACAACATTCTGAAGCATATAACTTGCCTTCATCGAATAGACAACCAAGGCGTGAGAATATATCACCCCTGCATTTGCAAGAGCCTGAAGAACGACCCCTGCCAGGGGGATAAAAAAGGCCCAGAAAAAGAACCTGGCGGGCCTTGACCCAGATACCCAATAGATCAGAGATATAATTAGCAAGCAGAGCATCAGTAATGGTAAAAAGAGATACGTAATCTTATTACCTGAGTAATAATCGATCAGATACCATGCGAAAAAAATGATAGAAAGTATCTTAAGAATGCTGAATAAGGATAATACCCCTGATGGTGCTTTTTCCTGGGAGAAGAATCGCTCGGCGAATAAAACATAGAATAACCCCACCAGCAAAGAACAGGAAGTGGTAACATGCAATATGAATGAAGGTCTGCCAGCTATCACCCATCGGGGTAAAAGGTTATCAAAGGCGAGCATGTATAGGATGAGCCAGAACAGGGCCAGCAGGAAATAAACATACATCCTGTCACGCGTGATCAAAATAATACTTAATACCAGCAGCAGGCTGAATCCTGCAATGCCATAAAAGAATCCCAGGAAAACATGTCTTTTCCTTTCCCTCTTTACAAGGGATTCAGAGGAGTTGAATACAACAGGGATGCGGAGGGGAGTGTCTGATTGTATCCTCAAATACATGGATATTGTTCCTCCTGGCGGGATGTCAATATCATACACAGGGTTAATCTTAATACTTTTGTAGGAAGGCTGTTGTCTCCTGGCTCCGAAGGAACCCTTCGCAAGCAGTGAATCATTATGATCCACCTGAAATATATCAACTAAATCCAGGTAATGGTTCAGGTACTGGTAATATATATCAAGCGGCAGATCATCGGTATTTTTCAGGACGATTTTCATCCAGTATGCTGACTTGGAGAAGCCAAAATTCAGGTAAGGCATGGAATGATCCAGGAATGTCCTGTTCAGGATGGTCTGGAGTTCCTCATCCTGCTCTTTATCTTCATATATCCAGGCATGGTTAGTAGCATGCGCCTGCTCAAAATTCCTGTCAACGTAGAGGGTATCGGAGGCAGATAAGCAATCAGGCAGAGCTACAAATCCCAAAAGGCAAATTATTATAATTACCCTACAAATATGGCAGTGCTTACGCAATTGATGCTATTTATCTTTCAAAGATACGGATTTTTCCAGCACCTCTGCCACAACGAATGTACTGCCACCCACGAAAATCAGGTCCTCAGGAGCTGCTTTTGTTAAGGCTATTTTGAGGGCTTTCAGAGGAGTAGGGCAAACCTGACCGTACAGGCCGAACCGAATACCTTCGGCTGCCAGTTTCTCCCTGTCCATGGAACGCGGAACCCTGGACTGGGTAAAATAATACCGGGCTTCTCCAGGTAATTGTTCAAGGATTTTAGTTGGATCCTTATCATCCACCAATCCCAGGACTATATGTAAGTTTTTCCAGGGGGTCTGCCGGATCTGTTTTATCACCTCCCTGATACCTTCCTGGTTATGTCCGGTATCACATATTATCAATGGATTGTTACCAATGACCTCCCATCGTCCTCTCAGTCCAGTTAATTCGAGGGTATGGGCAAGGCCTTTCCTGACGTCCTTTTCCTGGATGTCCATACCAGTTGAGGCCAGGAGTTCTATCACCCCCAGCACAGTGACAACATTCTTTTGCTGGTATAATCCTATCAGGTCGGTTTCAAGTGATTCCAATTTGTGCCCTCCGGCACGGGATATATGCATGATCTGTGTGCCCTTAAGGCTTTGGGTAGAGTACTCTACCTGGATCTCCTTATCAGCATACCTGATGGGACATCCCTTCTCCCTGGCCGTTCGTGAAAAAACCAGCCGGGCTTCCTTCTGCGTTTCCCCGACAACAACAGGGATGCCGCTTTTTATGATGCCTGCCTTCTCCACAGCAATTTTATAAAGGGTATCTCCCAGGAACTGGTTATGATCAAACCCGATATTGGTGATCACTGACACCATTGGACTGATAATATTGGTAGAATCTAGCCGCCCTCCCATCCCTGTTTCCACAACAGCATATTCTACCTGTTCCCTGGAAAAAGATTCAAAAGCCATAGCCACTGTCATCTCAAAGAAAGAGGGGCGTAGACTCTCCAGTATATCCTTATGCTGTTCTACAAATTCAGTGACCATCTCTTCGGGGATCATCTTCCCGTCTATCCTGATCCTTTCACGAAAATCTGTCAGGTGGGGTGAGGTATACAAGCCGACCCTGTAACCAGCACTCTGGAGAATGGCTGAAAGCATGTGGGCCACGGATCCTTTCCCGTTGGTCCCGGCAATGTGAATGCTCTGGAATGTCCTGTGGGGATGTCCGAAATACTCATCCAGCGCAAGGGTAGTATCCAGGTTGGACTTATAAGCAGACTTTCCTACCCGCTGGTACATGGGCAAGCGGTCAAACAAAAATGTTATGGCATCCTGATAATTCAATGACTTACCATTCATTCCACCGGATCCGGTCTTCTTTGAACCTGTCGGGCATACCTTTTTCTTCTGCAGGATGTCCCACAGAAATTAGCGAAAATGGATGTACATGAGCAGGCAGGTCAAAAACCTCGCGAATGGAAGATTGCCTCTCCGGCCTGGGATAAACACCCAGCCATACAGCTCCGAGTCCGAGTGCATGTGCCGCAAGCAGGATATTCTGTGTGGCGGCAGAACAATCCACAGGCCAATAACCCTTGCTCAATTCCAGTTTTTCATCGCCGCAAACAAGGATGGCCAGGGCCGCACCTGGAAGCATGGAAGCATAAGGATGGACATTACGGATCTTGTCGAGAAGTCCACGGTCATCAATGACAATGAAATGCCAGGGTTGCTCATTCCGGGCAGAAGGAGCATACATTCCAGCTTTCAACATAAGTTTGATCTCAGACTTATCAACAGGATTTACGCTGTATCGCCTGATACTCCTTCTCTTTAATAATGCGTCAATTACGGGATTCTCAGAATAACTCATTATCACGGGTTTAACAGTTTATGAACAGCTTTCCAACAGCTTTTGAAGTATTAAATTGCTAATTTTAACCAATTGCACCTTATAAATCTCTTGCATGCCCAAAAAAGCCAAAAAGACATTTGTGGTGGATACTAATGTACTGTTGCATGATTACAAATGTATCTATAATTTTGAAGAGAATGATATCGTCATTCCCATTGTTGTGCTTGAAGAGCTGGACAAATTTAAACGGGGAAATGACCTGATTAATTTTCATGCCCGGGAATTTACCCGTGAGCTTGATAAGCTATCCGGAGATGACCTTTTCAATGGGGGGATATCTCTCGGGGAGGGTATGGGGATGCTTGCCATTGAAACGGGTAAACCCTACTCTGAACAGATCAAGAAATCCTTTCCGGAGAACACACCCGATCACCGCATCCTGGCCATTGCCGAACACCTGCATATTAAGAACCAGAAAAAGAATGTGGTCCTGATCTCGAAAGATATCAACCTGCGAATGAAAGCAAAGGCCATCGGGATCCCTGCCCAGGATTACAAGAATGACAAGGTGGCTAACATCGATGAGCTATACAAGGGGATATCCACAGTTGAAGGGATGGGCACAAAGTTGATATCCAGGATGTACGAGGAATACGACGGGGTACCGGTAAATGATTTTAATTTTGAGATAAAACCTACAGCTCATCAGTATTATATCCTGAAAAACGGCAAATCCAGTGCACTCGCACATTATGACCCATTCAATGAAGTGATGGACAGGGTTGAGAAACAAAAAGCATATGGAATAGATCCCAGAAACGCCGAACAGGCATTTGCCCTGGATGCCCTCATGAGGCCCGAGGTTCAGCTTGTTTCATTAACCGGTAAAGCAGGAACCGGAAAAACACTCCTTGCATTGGCAGCAGCTCTTTATCAGCGCAAACTGTTCACCCAGATCTTCCTGGCCAGGCCCATTGTTCCCCTGGCCAACAGGGACATGGGTTTCCTGCCCGGGGATGTCAAGGAGAAAATTGAACCTTATATGGCGCCGCTGATGGATAATCTTGCCGTCATCAAACATAAATTCAGCCAGCAGAGCCCGGAATTCACCAAGATCGATGAAATGATCAAGAGCGAAAAACTGGTGATCACACCCCTGGCATATATTCGAGGAAGGAGCCTGTCCCGTGTCTTCTTTATTGTAGATGAGGCGCAGAACCTGACTCCACACGAAGTAAAAACCATTATCACACGGGCCGGCGAGGGTACCAAAATGGTATTTACGGGGGATATTGAACAGATTGATTCACCCTATCTTGATTCCCACTCCAACGGACTCTCCTACCTGTCTGATAAGATGAGGGGACAGGAAATATTTGCGCATGTCAACCTGGTTAAGGGAGAACGGTCCTTCTTGTCAGAACTGGCAAGTAACCTCCTGTAATCGTCACATGTAATCTTGATTTTCATTAAATTTGATGAAAATCATTTATTATGGCAAAATCCCTTCATATTGTCCGGCATGGAAAATCCAGCTGGGATTTCGAAGACATTTCCGATATTGACCGCCCTCTCAGTCCCCGTGGCATAAACAATGCCTACCTGATGGCCAAAAAATTATCCGAGCGGAAGGTTGTTCCCGATCTTTTTCTTACAAGTCCGGCTAACAGAGCGCTGTACACATCCATAATTTTTGCCCGTGTCCTGAAACTACCCTATGAAAAGATCATCATAGAGGACAATATTTACATGGGCTATAATGAGGATTTGATTGACCTGATACGAGGACAGGAGGCAACATTATCCCACATACTTATCTTCGGACACAACCCCGCTTTTACCTCCCTGGCTAACCACCTGATGGATCATTACCTCGACAATATCCCAACGTCCGGAGTTGTCAGTTTAAGCTACAAGATTGATAGCTGGGAAGAAATCGGTAAGGTAAAGCCGGAGAAAGATTTTTTTGATTATCCCAAACGCTATCTGTAATAAAAGACTCGCAGGTTTTTGTTACATTTGTATGTCAAAAACCCTCTTTTATCCTATCATCTCAGGCATGCTATGGCAGTGAAGAAAAAAATTATTAACCGCGAAATCAGCTGGCTTGCATTCAATGAGAGGGTCCTTCAGGAAGCCATTGATCCCAATGTACCACTTGTTGAGCGACTCCGTTTTTTAGGCATCTTTTCCAATAACCAGGATGAATTTTTCAAGGTACGGGTCGCTACGATCAAACGCATGATCGATGTGGAAGAATCAATGGGTACCAAGGACAAGGAAAAACCCAAGAAGATCCTGAATGAGATCCAGAAAAAAGTGCTCCTGCTATCAAAAAAGTTTGAAGAAACATACCAGACACTACTCAGTGACCTGGCAAAGCAACATGTTTTCATCATCAATGAAGATGAGTTGAACGAAGTGCAATCTGAATATGTCAGGACGTACTTCCATGACAAGGTTCTCTCTGTCATCACGCCGGTCATGCTGCATAATATCAAGAAATTTCCCAGGCTCACAGATAAATCTATTTACCTGGCGATCAAACTTACCAGTAGTGAATCTGTTATCCCCCCGGAATATGCACTGATCGAGATCCCCAGCGATGTGATCGGCCGCTTCGTAGTTCTTCCTGCCGCGGGAAAGAACCAGTTTGTCATCCTGCTGGACGATGTTATCCGTTTTTGCCTGGATGATATTTTCGGCATTTTCCAGTATGACCAGTTCGAGGCATATACCATCAAGCTGACCCGTGATGCTGAGCTGGATATCGATAACGACCTGTCGAAAAGTTTCCTGGAGATCATTGATGCAAGTGTTTCCGACCGAATGAAGGGACAGCCTGTCAGGTTTGTTTATGACAGTTCCATGCCAAAGGACCTGTTGGATTATCTTACTAACCACATTAAACTCGATGAAGGGGATAACCTGATCCCCGGTGCCAGGTACCACAATTTCAAAGATTATATGAAATTCCCTAACCTTGGGGGAAAAAGGATGGTCTACACACCCACACCGTCTGTTTCGCATCCCCTGATCCAACCTCATGAGAGCATCCTGGAGGTATTGAATAAGAAGGATGTCCTGCTTCATTTTCCCTTTCAGCGTTTTGATCATTATATCAATCTCCTGAGAGAAGCTTCCATTGACCCCGAGGTCAGGTCTGTCAGTATTACCCTGTACAGGGTTGCCAATAATTCAAGAGTGATCAACGCACTCATTGCCGCCGCTATGAATGGAAAGAAGGTGACAGTTATCATTGAGTTGCAAGCCCGTTTTGATGAGAAATCCAATATCCACTGGGCCAGGAAACTGGAAGAAGCCGGTGCCAGGGTTTTATTCGGCCTGCCCGGACTCAAAGTGCATTCCAAGCTTACATTGATCACCCGGAAGGAAGGACGTAAACTGGTCAGGTATGCTACCGTTAGTACCGGCAACCCCCATGAAGGTACAGCTGTTATCTATGGAGATCTGACGCTAATGACCAAGGATCCCCGGATAGCAGTGGAAGTCGATAAGGTCTTTACATTTTTCGATGCCACTTACCGGACTTTCAAATACAAACACTTGCTGGTATCACCCCTGTATATGCGCAACCGGCTAAATATGATGATCGATACAGAGATCAAAAATGCCAGGGAAGGGAAAAATGCATATGTCATTATTAAATCCAACAGCCTGGTTGACAGGGATATGATCAAGAAACTCTACCAGGCCAATGCAGCCGGAGTGAAAATCAAGGCCATCATCCGAGGTATGTGTTCCCTCATTCCTGGTGTACCCGGACTAAGTGAAAACATTGAAGTGATCAGCATCGTTGATAAATTCCTGGAACATGCAAGGATATTTGTTTTCTGCAATGATAATGATGAAAAGTATTATATCTCATCGGCGGACTGGATGACAAGGAACCTCGATCATCGAATCGAAGTCGCCTGTCCTATTTATGACAGGGAGATACAGGATGAGATCCGTGACATCCTTGAGATCCAGCTAAAGGATAATGTTAAGGCCAGGATTATCAATGAAGAACAGGATAACCAGTACAGGAAGCCATTGACGGTCCGAAGGGTGCAATCCCAGATGGAACTGTACAAATACTACCAGAAGAAGTAATCCTTTAGTACGTGATCCAAAAAAAATCTTAGATGACGAATATCAATCTTGAAGAAATTTGCCATCAGGTGATGGAAGTAGCCCGTATCACCGGAGACTTTATCCTTTCCGAAGGAGAGAAGTTTAATGTATCATCAATAGAAACAAAAGGCAAGCATAATTTCGTGACCCATGTGGACAAAGGTGCCGAACAAATGCTGGTCAATGGACTAGGCAAACTTATACCCGGGTCAGGATTTATTGCAGAAGAAGGCACTGCAGGCCAATCGGGAGAGGACTACCAATGGATCATTGATCCGGTGGACGGGACCACCAATTTTATCCACGGACTTCCACCCTTTGCCATCAGTATTGCACTTAAACATCACAAGGAGATAGTCCTCGGTGTCATATACGAGCTGGGATTCAAGGAATTTTTCTACGCATGGAAAGGTAGCAAAGCCTATATGGATGATAAAGAAATACAGGTAAGCCAAACTTCCAGTGTGAGCGATTCACTGATTGCTACAGGATTCCCCTACACCTATTTCGAACACCTGGATGGCTTTATGGATTCAGTAAATTACTTTATGCAAAACTCACATGGACTGAGAAGGCTGGGGTCAGCTGCCACAGACCTTGCGTATGTTGCCTGTGGCCGTTTTGAAGCCTTTTATGAATATGGCCTGAATCCATGGGATGTGGCTGCTGGAGGCTTTATTGTCCAGCAAGCAGGGGGGAAAGCCTTTGATTTCTATGGGCATGAGGACTGGCTTTTCGGTGGGACCATCATAGCCACCAACGAAGCTATCGCCGATGAATTCAAGGATATTATAAAGAAAATCTTTATCGATGATCAGGCCGGAAAATAAAGCGATCCCGAAATCGGCAGAAGTAGCGGTCGTCATATTAAACTGGAACGGAGTTCATTTCCTTGAAAAATTTCTTCCCCCACTGGTCGAATTCACCGATCAGGATATGGCTGATATCTGGGTTGCAGACAACGGGTCAACCGATACCTCCCTTGAACTTCTCAACCAGGAATTCCCTTCCGTAAAAACCATTGAACTCGGTAAAAATTATGGATTTGCTGAAGGTTATAACCGGGCGCTCGATCAGATAACAGCCCCCTATTTCGTGCTGCTAAATTCTGATGTTGAAGTCACCAGGAACTGGCTTGTCCCCCTTTACAACGCCTTGAAGAAGGATGCCAGCCTGGGAGCATGCATGCCCAAGATAAAATCCTGGCATGATAAAAGTTTATTTGAACATGCAGGGGCTGCCGGAGGGTTCATCGATAAATATGGTTACCCTTTTTGCCGGGGACGGATCTTCAACCGGATTGAAAAAGATACCGGGCAGTTCAATAGTGATCTGGATATTTTTTGGGCCTCAGGGGCCTGCCTGGTAATCCGGTCGGAATTGTATAAACGCAGTGGTGGACTCGATCCCTTCTTTTTCGCTCATATGGAAGAAATTGATCTTTGCTGGAGGATTAAAAATCTGGGGTATAATATACGGTTCTGCTGGGAATCAACCATATATCATATAGGGGGCGGCACCCTTCCCAAACAAGACCATAAAAAAACATACCTGAATTTCCGGAACAATATCATCCTCCTTTATAAAAATCTTCCTGGAGGAAAATTGTTCCGCATTCTTTTCCCCCGCCTTATCCTTGACTGGATCTCCATGTTGCAGTTCCTGGTCAAATTTGAACTCAGGAATTTCTCCTCCGTCATTAAGGCACACCTTTTTCTACTTGGGCATATGCGATCCATACACAGATTGAGGGTAAAGAACCTTGCATTGAACGGGCTCCTGACACATCCCGAAATGTTCCAGGGAAGCATTGTTAAACATTTTTTTATCAAGGGGAATAAGTACTACCAACAGCTTGATTTTCATCCCTGATCCGGGTTCAAAAACTTACTGTTAATAAACCTGAAGGATTAGTTGATAAGTTCTGTTTGTTTATTATCCGGCAGGGAGGTAATTTAGTATTTTCGTCTCAAGTTACTTGAGTAGAAATTCCTTAAGCCCAAATCATTGTATCCGGACTGGAAAAACAGGTCAATTCTAATCGCTGATGATGATATGTCATCTCACCTATTATTGGGAGAGGTACTGAAGCCTACCGGTATTAAGATATTCCCGGCCTATGATGGAACCGAGGCCTTTTCTGCCTTTATTGAGAATCCGGGTATACAGGTGATCATCATGGATATCCGAATGCCGGAGATGAACGGTGTAGAGACCACAAGGCTTATCCGAAAATACCGGTCAGATGTACCAATCGTTGCTTATTCTGCGCTTAACCAGCCGGAATACAAACACCTGATGAAAAAACTGAACGTTGAAGAATTCCTGCTGAAACCGGTTCATCCAAACATTATCCTGTCCACCCTCTCCCGGTACCTGGACCCGCAACCCATGGTACCATCAAATATGGACATTTTCCTTTCCTGATCTTTTTTAAAGAATTCCGAGCAATTCTTCCAGACCTATCCCGCGAGACCCCTTCAACAGTATCATTCTGTCACGCAAGGAATGCTCCTCCAACCACCCTGCACATTCTGTTACAGATGAAAATACATGGTATGAACCCGGCACTTCAGTATTTGCGAAGGAAGAGCCCACCAGTATGACCTCCCGGAATCCAGCTGTTTCCAGCAAATCTACAACCTCCCTGTGAGCTTCTCCGGCCGCTTCGCCAAGTTCCAGCATATCACCCAGGATGACCGACTTATCAGGATGAATCAATGAGCTGAAATTCTCAATGGCCAAGCGCATGCTGGTGGGATTTGCATTATAGGCATCAAGGATTAATACATTGTGATCAGTATGAATTTGTTGGGACCGGTTATTGTCGGCACGGTAATGCTGGATCGCCTTTTTGAGATGAGTTGGACTGATACCGAAATGCAATCCAATGGATGCGGCGGCAAGTATATTTTCAAGGTTATAGGATCCGACCAGGCCAGTTTCCACCTCCAGGAATCCATGTCCCTTGATATCCAATCGTATCTTGAGCAGGGGATTAGCCTCCAGGACTTCCCCGCTGATGACTGATTCCCCGTCCCCCCCGTACCAGACAACGCCCCCATCAAACTCCTCCAACATTCCTCCTAATGTTTTATCTTGCTCATTGACGAATACAAGTCCCCCATTTTCTTCAAGATAATCATACAACTCTTTTTTAGCCTTTTTTACTCCTTCAAGGGAGCCAAAGCCCTCCAGGTGGGCCATGCCAATATTGGTGATCAGACCATAATCTGGCATGGCTATCCTGCACAACATGGCTATCTCCCCTGCATGGTTTGCCCCCATTTCAATGATCCCCATTTCCGCCGAATCATCTATCCCCAGTAAGGTCAACGGTACACCTATATGGTTGTTCAGGTTTCCGCGCGTGGCCTGTGTAGGATATTGTATTGAAAGTATTTTGGCCGTAAGCTCCTTGGTGGTAGTCTTGCCATTTGATCCTGTAATGGCAATCAGGGGAATACTCAGCCGACTGCGATGAAACATAGCCAATTCCTGCAGGGTCCCCAGGCTATTCTCCACCAGGATATATCTCTCATCCCTGACCACAGACGGATCATCTACCACAGCAAATGATGATCCCCCGTTCAACGCATCATGGGCGTACAGGCTTCCGTTGAAATGATCACCCTTCAATCCAAAAAACAGGGATCCAGGCACAGGCACCCGTGAATCCGTAATTACCGTGGGGTGCTTTCTATAAATGTCATATAGGGCCTTTATATCCATATACCCACTTTGAAATGGCTTTATTCATTTTTCATGGATGTTTAATAAGGAGCCTTTATTTTGTGCTTACCGGCACAAAATGCAGCGACGTTTAAACATTCCTGAAAAATACAAAAAAAAAGCCGTTTCAATTTTCATATCGAAACGGCTCTTTTTTGATTTTTTTATGGATTAGAATCCCGCGGGACTACCAACCCTGGTCATGGCACAGCGGAATCCAAGATCATCCTTTGCTGCTTCTTCATCCAGGTATCTGCGTGTACCGGGACTGAGCCAGTAAGCGCGGTCTTTCCAGGAGCCTCCCTTGAAGACCCTTGCGCGATTGTTGATCATGGATGTGATATCCATATCATACTGGGAATACATGTCTTTTGAAGCAAAGTTGGTTGTATCTCCAACTGAGTAGATACTTGAACTGTAATCTCCATCCTTGAAATCCCGGTAATCAGCCTGCCTGTAATTCTGCGTGTAATCTTTTACATCGTTGGCATTGAGATCCCTGTACTGCAAGTTCCCATACTTATCCTTCGGTACGAGTGCCCCTGTCGCTGGATCTCTTTCAAGTGTTTTAAACACATTGCCCCTGAATGGTCTGAAACCGCTAACATCCTGATGGGAGAGCGGACGGTATACATCCTCTACCCATTCATTTACATTACCAGCCATACAGTAGAGACCGTAATCATTCGGCCAGAATGAATATACAGGAGCCGTGATGGCAGCATTGTCATTAAGGTCTCCAGCCATACCCATATAGTCACCAGATCCCCTGACAAAGTTGGCGCGGAATTTACCCAGATCCTTTCTCTGATCATTCCTCAGAGAATGTCCATTCCATGGATATATCCTTCTCTCCCATAATCTTTCCTCATAGGTATTCCCAATTAGTCCGAGAGCTGCAAATTCCCATTCTGCTTCGGTTGGGAGCCTGTATTTTGGGAAAAGCAAACCATCCTCCATCCTAACAGAACGGCCCTCACTGCTGGGATCTGTACCGGCATTAGCACCTCCGTCACTTGGATTGGTAGGTCTCATGTTTGGAAGGTTCTCCCCAACCAGCCCTATATACTGACCCGCAAGGTATGCATCGGTATTGAAATGCTCAGCACCCAGCTGTCCAGCAGGGTCCTTCAAAAGTATCCCTTGTTCTATCAGTACCTTTTCATTGACCCTGTCTGTCCGCCAGAGTGCATAGTTACTGGCTTGTCTCCAGCTGACACCAACAACAGGGTATTCGTTATAGGCAGGATGACGAAGGTAATATTCCACATAAGGCTCATTGTAGGCCATGGGGTCCAGCCATACCAGGGTATCTGGCAGGGCGTTTTGAAATACCTCCGGCATCTCAGAGAAAACCCTTCTGATCCAGTACAGGTATTCCCGGTAATCAATATTCCTGACCTCTGTTTCATCCATGTAGAATGATGTCAGGGTCACCCTGCGGGGAACGTTATTCCAGTCATACAATACATCTTGCTCAACCCGTCCCATGGTAAATGTTCCTCCTTCAATGAATACCAATCCGGGTCCGGTCGGCTGCTCATAAATCTGAGAAACTTCATAGCCTCCCCAGTCGGGATCATTGTATTCCCATCCTGTAGTAGTAGACTCTTTACCACTCTGTGTTAAATCTTTACCGCCACAGGAAGCAACCACTAATGCGACCGCTATTATTATGGAAAGTATGTTAACCTTGCTTGTCATGTTTCTCTCTTTTTTTGCTATTTATAAGATTCTCAAATATAATTTTTTTTTCAACCGCTTTTAAAGCAGCGTCCCAAAAATAACTAACTTTTAGGACATTTTATTGCCTTAAAATTTGCTCTTTGACCCTTTTTATACTCCAATTTGAGTAAAAAGGTTACCTCATGTGCCCCCATATTTCGCATTGTACGCCAAGGATCCATCACATTGAAGTCATACGAATACCCTATTCGGAAAAAATCATGTTCATATCCGAAGTGGACTGAAAAAGCATTCATGGCAAAACTCGAACTGTGCCTGAACCATATTCCAGCATGTAAGTAATTGTAAATCACATCCAAACCGTAGTTGGCCTGCCGGAAGCTACCCTGGTGCAGGTAAACCAGGTTGGGATTCAGCTTAAGTGCTTCCCTGCCCAGCTTTCTTTCATAGATGGAAAAGAATATCCCTCCATGCACCGTAAGTTTTCTCGGCAAAGGTTGGTGATAAGTTTTCGAATATGAGGTATTCGGCTTGGTTAAATGGTGCATCGAAACACCTCCGTAAGCAATCCTGTTATACATGACAAAACCCACAGCAAAATCAGGATACCCCTTACTCATATCAGCAATGGGTTCTGAATGTCCGATATATATTCCCGTAGCATCGAGTCCATCCGGAAGGATCATGCCTGCTGTTTTCAAGAACCGATGGGTGTAAGATGCCTGGAAGCCAGCGTTAATCACAAAATCAGGGCTTACTGCGAGAAAATAAGAATAGATGGCATCAATACTTGTTTTGTTTATGGTAGCACCCTGGACATCATTCATTATGTTGATCCCTAAACCTCCCTGCAAAAACCTGACAGGCATATCGTATGAAGCATTGTATGTGACAAAGGGGGATCCCATGGCAGGGATCTGGTTCCTGTAGGATGCTGATACCCTGGGCTGATGGATAGCACCAGCATAAGCGGGATTCAGGACCAGGATACTGTTATAAAACTGTGAAAAAAAAGGATCCTGTCCGCTGAGCTTCAGTTGAAAAACGATGAATAAGATTACTATTAAAAATGTCCTGTTCAAATCCTGTTTTTATTTAACATATATTTATACTGATAAACAGCAATAAAGTTATTTTGAGCCCGTTAGAATGAAACGTAAATACCTTTAAAATATGTTATTTTAATGGTCATATTACTACACATGGTTTCAAGCCGCACCAGCTATAAATACATCCTGGGTATTATTCTCCTTATGCTTCCATTCTTATTGGCCGGACAGCATGACCAGGGATTACGAACCCTGCAGTGGTCTCCTATCATAAAGATGCGTGTGGAGAACGAGAACAGGGATATTCTTCATTTTAAAAATGCCTCCTACGAGCTAAATACTTTATTACCAATTTTTTATGAAAATTTAAAAATAGATAATAATTACGAATATGAGATTGATATTTATAACCAGGCCTTTCAGGCTATTGATATCTCGTTGATACGGAATGTTGATAACTTGGACAGTATTCCTTCCACGGTCTACACAGAAAGTCAGGTTGCCACATTCAGAAAAGAAAAATACCTGCAGGTAAATATCATCCCTCTTCGGAAAAATCTCCAAACCGGACAGGTGGAGATGCTTACATCTTTCGGGATCCGCCTGATCCCCCGTCCAGCGCCATTAAAAAGCATGCAGGTGTCCGCCAGGCAATATGCCAGCCAGTCAGTATTGGCCAGCGGAGATTGGATAAGAGTCAAAGTAGAAGAGGAAGGGATCTACCACCTGACCTGGGAGCAGCTGTCTGATCTGGGCATTTCAAACCCGGCAAATGTCAGGGTATTTGGCAATGGAGGTGGAGTACTGCCTGTCATGAACAATGCTTCCCGGCATGATGATCTTGTCGAAAATGCCGTTTATTTTGAAAAAGGCGGCGATGGGGTGTTTAACCAGGGAGACCAGATTATATTCTATGGACAGGGACCAGATATATGGACCTACGATGAGTCGAAAAAATTCTTTAACCGGACCATTCATGACTGTGCATCTTTTTCATATTATTATCTGACCGATGATCAGGGTGCAGGCAAACAGATGCAGGTAGCTGCATTACCCCCAGGCCAGGCCAACTCCACAGTCACCCAGTATGATGATATCCGGCATCATGAACTGGATGATATTAACCTGCTTGGATCAGGACAGGAATGGTATGGTGAACATTTTGACATTGTAACGGACCAAACTTTCACCCTGGATGGACCGAAGATCATGCTGACCGAAGAAGTAAAAGTCAGGATAAATGCGGTTGCCAGGGCATCATCAACCACAAGTTTCCAGGTATCTGCCAGCGGTGCAAGCATTGGAAGCCTTTCAATATCAGGGACCAGCCTTGGATCCGAAACACTGCCATATGCAAATCCTGATGATGAAACCTTCTCATTCACCCCAACAGCTGATGTAAAATCCATCACAATGAGGTATAATAAAAATTCTGCCTCTGCCCAGGCCTGGCTGAATTTTATCACCATGAATGCCAGGTCATCGCTCAGTTTGAAGTCATCCAGCCTGATCTTTCGAGACCATAGATCCTTTGGCGCAGGGAATATCTCGGAATTCCATATCACAGATGCTCAGGATGCCATGGTATGGGACATCACCCATCCGACCAATGCCAGGATAATGAATACAATCAGTGAAGGGAGCACATTGAAATTTACCACCAATACGGACAGCCTGAAAGAATTTATCGTTTTTACCGGGAGGGGTAATACCCCTATTATTGAAGGGGCTGACGTGGGACCAATGTCTAACCAGAATCTTCATGGAATGCAGGGCAGGAACTATGTTATCATCAGTCATCCGGATTTTATATCATCTGCCAGGTCTTTGGCAGCTCACAGGCATGATCATGATGGACTAGATACCCTGGTGGTGACACCGGAACAAATATATAATGAGTTCTCATCAGGAAAGCCGGATGTAAGTGCCATGCGTGATTTCCTGAAAATGCTATACGACCGTGCTACTACTGAAGAGGATATGCCGAAATATGTACTGTTGTACGGGGACGGGTCATACCATAACAAGGGTACAGATGCGAACAATACCAATTTTATTCTCACCTACCAATCAGTCAATTCCCTTTCCCCTGTATCTTCCTTCGTAACGGATGATTTCTTTGGATTGCTTGATGATAATGAGGGAGGTTCAACGGGACTGATGGATATTGGTCTGGGACGTTTCCCTGTATCTACTCAGGCACAGGCCCGGGACGCCATGAACAAGACCATCTCTTATGACCAGCTTGATAAAATGGGTGACTGGCGGAATACCATTTGTTTCATCGGGGATGACGAGGATTACAACCTTCATATGAGACAGGCGGACGAACTGGCTGACTACGTTGAAACGAATTATCCCAGTTTCTCCATCGGAAAAATCTATCTTGATGCCTATACCCAGTCAACCACACCTTCCGGGGACAGGTACCCGGATGTCAACGAAGCATTGATCCAGCGCGTCAACAAAGGAGCGTTGATCATCAATTATACCGGGCATGGCGGTGAAAATGGACTGGCACATGAAAGGATCCTGACAATCAATGATATCGTATCCTGGCAAAACAAGGATAAATTGCCGCTCTTCATGACCGCCACTTGTGAATTCAGCCGATTTGACGATTATGAGCATACTTCCGCTGGTGAACTGGTATTCCTGAATCCTGATGGTGGAGGGATTGCCTTGTTCAGTACAACAAGACTGGTCTATGCGGGACCGAACCATGCCCTGAATGAGCGATTTTATGAGCATGTTTTCGACCTTGATGCCCAAAACCGGCATTACCGGCTGGGAGACGTGATGCGGCTGACAAAAAACAACACATCAGCCGGGATCAACAAGCGGAATTTTACCCTCCTTGGTGATCCGGCCCTGGTACTTGCATACCCGAAAAACAGGATACGTGTGCTGACCGTAAATGGGACAGATATCACCCAGGCGATAGATACCCTGAAAGCCCTTGGGAAAGTTAACATAACCGGGATGATGGAAGATGAACTGGGAAACCCCATGCCATCATTCAACGGGATCATTTACCCTACGGTATATGATAAGGAATCAGCAATCAAATCCCTTTCCAATGACGGTTATCCTGTAATGAACTTCAAACTGCGGGACCGCATACTTTACAAAGGTAAGGCCTCTGTCAGCAATGGCCATTTCTCGGTTCAGTTCATTGTGCCTAAAGACATTTCATATAACTATGACTACGGCAAACTAAGTTTTTATGCAGCTGACAATATGGAGGATGCCAGTGGTGCATCCGAGCAGGTAATCATCGGCGGATCAGCGGATTCGATAGCCAATGATGCTGAAGGGCCAGAAATTGAAATATTCATGAATGATGAAAATTTCGTCTTTGGAGGTTTGACGGATGCAGATCCCCAATTGTTGGTCTATGTCAGTGACAGCAACGGGATCAATACCATAGGCAGCGGGATTGGACATGATATTACTGCCATCATTGACCAGCAAACCAACCAGACCATTGTGCTGAATGATTTTTATGAAGCAGATACCGATTCATACCAGAGTGGTAAGATAAAATACCCTTTGAAAAGCCTGGAAGCCGGCCAGCATACTTTGAAGATCAAGGTCTGGGATGTATACAATAACTCCACTGAAGATTTCATTGAATTTGTAGTTAATACAGAATCGGACCTGGTACTGAAACATGTTTTGAATTACCCCAATCCATTTACCACGCATACCCAGTTTTTCTTCGAACACAATCAACCGGATTCGGATCTGGACGTTCTGATCCAGGTGTTCACAGTCTCAGGAAAGCTTGTTAAAACCATTGAACAGCATGTAACTTCAACCGGTTACAGGAGTGCACCAATCGATTGGGACGGACTCGATGATTTTGGCAGCAGGATTGGCCGGGGAGTTTACGTCTACAGGGTTAAAGTCAGGACCTCACTCGGACAGACTGCTGAAAAATTTGAAAAGCTTGTAATATTAAATTAGAATAAACGTTAGATAGGAAATTTAATTTATCTTTGTTTTCGCTTTAAATCAACGTAATGAGGTTTGTATCGATTAAGAGAATTTGTCTGCAGTTATTTCTGTTGTTTTTCATTTCTGTAACCTGTGCCCTGGCCCAGAACGGTGCTCCCACCGGGCCACAGCTCAATGCCATACAAACAGCCGTGCCATTCATGACCATCACACCTGATTCCAGGGCCGGTGGAATGGGCGACGTTGGTGTTGCCAGTGAACCTGATATAAATTCACAATACTGGAATAATGCAAAGTATCCCTTCATGGAAAGCCGGGGAGGTGTTGCCCTCTCTTATACACCATGGCTGAGAAGGCTGATCAATGATATCAACCTGGCTTACCTGGCCGGTTTCTATAAAATCGATGACAAGCAGGTAGTAAGCGCAGCACTGCGGTATTTTTCACTCGGACAAATTATTTTTACAGATAATTACGGGACCCCCCAGGGAATATATGTACCCAATGAATTTGCCATTGATGCAGGATATTCAAGGCTGCTGACAGACAATTTCTCCGGGGGTATTGTTTTTCGTTTCATCCGTTCTGATCTCACCGGTGGACAGTCAGTCGGGGGTGGTGAATCGAAAGCTGCCATGGCCATCGCAGGTGACCTCGGATTTTTTTACCGGAAACCTGACCTGAGGCTGGGAAGCAAGGATGCTATCCTGGGAGTAGGCATCCAGATCGCCAATATGGGTAATAAGGTATCATACACGGCTGACCAGGAGAAATCCTTCCTCCCCATTAATCTGAGACTGGGTGGAGCTCTCACGATAAATATGGATGACTACAACTCCATCTCATTGATGGCTGACGTAAACAAATTGCTTGTGCCGACACCACCTGTCTGGGCTACTGACAGTATTGGAGCTCCAATCAGGGACAATGATGGTAACCAGGTCATTGCCCATGGTAAAAATCCATTTGTTGCAGTCCCCGTTGGCATGTTCCAGTCTTTCTATGATGCACCAGGTGTGGTTATGGACGATGGCAACAGGAGTGTCTGGCGTGAGGAGATCAATGAGATCACCTTTAGCATTGGAATGGAATACTGGTACCGTAAGCAGTTTGCCATCAGGGGTGGATATTTTCATGAACATGAAACCAAGGGTAACCGAAAATATTTTACGGTTGGAATGGGACTCAGGCTGAACGTATTTTCACTTGATTTCTCCTACCTGATCCCGGTAAAGCAGCAAAACCCCCTGGCCAACACCCTGCGTTTTACGCTTGGCTTTGAGTTCGGTAGTAATTAGCAGCAATCATTTCAAACAAAATAATGAATTTCAGGATTGGCATCGGATATGATGTCCACAGGCTTGAGGAAGGCCTTCCGTTTGTGCTCGGGGGAATCAGCCTGTCTCATTCCCGGGGACCAGTAGGTCATTCGGACGGAGATGTCCTGATCCACGCCATCTGTGATGCCATGCTTGGAGCACTGGCCCTGGGAGACATCGGCACCCATTTCCCTGATACTGATCAGGAATTTAAAGACATAGACAGCAAGATCCTGCTTGAAAGAACGGTCAATATGATCCGTTTCCAGGGGTATGAGATATCCAACATGGATTCTACTGTCTGCCTGCAGAAACCAAAGATCAGCGAACATATCCCGGAAATGATCAAAGTATTATCAGCGGTCCTGGGAATTGATCACCACCAGCTTTCGATTAAGGCGACCACCACTGAAAAACTGGGATTTGTGGGAGATGAAAGTGGTGTTTCTGCCTATGCTGTTGTGCTTCTTGAAAAAATCTGATTTTCTATTCATATCACTCTCTGAAAAAAAAGATTAAATTTGTCAATGAAGAACAAATTTAAACCGTACCCCTGGAAATATGTCAAAATCTGTTGTACTCGGAGCCAGTTCCAATCACTCAAGATACTCTAACAAGGCTGTCAGAAGCCTTTTAAAAAGGAACCATGAGGTCGTACCTGTAGGAACAAAATCCGGAGAGATAAAAGAGTTGGAAATTAAGACCGGTAAGCCAGAAATTCCTGATGTCGATACTGTATTGCTTTACCTTACTCCCAACCGGCAATCTGAATACTATGACTACATTATCGGATTGAAACCACGACGGGTAATTTTCAATCCCGGAACCCACAATCCGGAATTCATAGAATTACTCAAGGAAAAGGATATTGAAGCCGTAGAGGACTGCGCACTGATCATGCTTAATTCAGGGGATTATTAAGATTAACGCTGGACTATAAGCCTGTTCTGGTATAAACCGCGGTAACCTGTTCTAAAACACCACTGCCATCATCAGCTGTGTAGGTCCAATTGATCTCATTCCAGCTTTTCTGTATCTCACCACTTCCCTGGATGGTCCATCCTCCCTGTAAAACCTGGCTGTCAAGTGTCAGGGTTGATCCGCTCAGGCTGGCCTCTGCATAAACATCATCCCCCAGGCCGTGAAAGAAGTAGATCAGTACCATATTTGGATTATCCGGATGTTTCTCAATCTCAACCCAGTAAGCTCCCCGCCCTGATTTTAACGGGCTTGACTCCTCGGTCACTTTCCATGTATCCACCAGCATATCCCTGTCACCGCCTGTATCCGGACCAATCAGGTCCTCACAGGAAAAAGCCAGGAAGGCAAGCACAAGCATGATCCCCTGGATTTTTATAAAGTTAAGATGGTGTGCTAACTTATTCATTTGAAATATTCATTTATTACCTATGACCTTTTCTACGATCTCATCTTCCACAAGGTTCGGAATGGTTACTTTCAGGTCCGGGAACCTGTCCATCTCCCTTTCAATGGTAAAGATGGCCGCCTCATTCCGGGCCCAGCTCCTCCTGGCAATGCCATTGTTCACATCCCAGAATAGCATGTTTTGTAATCGTTGCTCTGCTTCCGGTGTACCATCCAAAACCATGCCAAATCCACCATTTATCACTTCTCCCCAACCGACACCACCTCCATTGTGGAGAGATACCCAGGTGGCCCCCCGGAAGGCATCACCAATGACATTCTGAACGGCCATATCGGCGGTAAAACTGGAACCGTCATATATATTTGAGGTTTCCCTGTATGGGGAATCCGTTCCACTGACATCATGATGGTCACGACCGATAACTACAGGTGCAGTAATTCTTTTATCACGGATGGCATCATTAAAAGCCCTGGCAATTTTGACTCTTCCCTCTGCATCTGCATACAGGATACGGGCCTGCGATCCAACCACCAGCTTATTCCTGCCCGCCTCCCGGATCCAATGCAGGTTATCCAGCAACTGGCTACGTATTCTCTCAGGTGAATTCTTACTCATATCTTCCAGTACCTGGCCCGCAATTTCATCGCTTATATTAAGATCTTCCTCTCTGGAAGAGCAGCAGACCCAGCGAAAAGGGCCAAAACCATAATCAAAAAACAGGGGACCCATGATATCCTGCACGTACGAGGGGTAACGATAGGTACCTTTGGACTGAAAGATGTCTGCTCCTGCCCGGCCGGCTTCCAGCAAAAAGGCATTCCCATAATCCCAGAAATACATACCGCGTCCTGCCATGACATTGATGGCATCCACCTGCCGTTTCAAGGATTCAGCCACCTGTTGTTGAAAAACCCCGGGCTGTTCAACCATTAGTTTATTAGCATTCTCGTAAGAAAGTCCAACAGGATAGTACCCTCCTGCATATGGATTATGAAGAGATGTTTGGTCTGATCCGAGATTTATCTCAACATCCTCCTTCACCAGCTTTTCCCAGAGGTCCACAACATTCCCATTATAGGCGAGGGAGACGGCCTCTTTTTGTTTGCGGGCTTTTTCCATCCTGGACAACATCCTGTCAAGATCGGAATGGACTTCAGAAACCCATCCCTGGCTATGCCTTGTTTTGATGACCCTGGAGTTGACTTCGGCCACCAGGCAGATACCTCCGGCGATTTCTGTAGCCCTGGGCTGTGCCCCGGACATACCTCCAAGTCCAGCGCTGACAAACACCTGTCCACCCAGGTCACCCCCTTCCCTACCCGATTTTATCCTACCGGCATTCAGGAGGGTAATTAAGGTGCCGTGGACGATTCCCTGGGGACCGATATACATGAAGGAGCCTGCGGTCATTTGTCCATACTGGCTGACCCCCAGGGCATTAAACTTCTCATAATCATCGGGTGAGGAGTAATTGGGTATGACCATCCCGTTGCTAACCACCACCCTGGGTGCTTCAGGCAAAGAGGGGAACAATCCCATGGGATGGCCTGAATAAAGGACAAGGGTCTGATGGTCGGTCATGCCGGCAAGGTATTTCATCGTCAGGAGGTACTGGGCCCAGTTCTGGAATACCGCGCCGTTCCCACCATATGTAATCAATTCATGCGGATGCTGGGCAACAGCATCATCAAGGTTATTGCTCAGCATTAGCATGATGGCAGCTGCCTGCTTCGACCGGTGAGGATAGGCCTGGATATCACGCGCAAAGATTTTATAAGCAGGCCGGAAACGGTACATGTAGATACGGCCAAATTTTACCAACTCATCAGCAAATTCAGGTGCCAGGACTGCATGATGCTTTTTGGGAAAATAACGCAGTGCATTCCGGATGGCCAGTTTCTTTTCTTCAAGGGATAATATATCCTTCCTCCCTGGTGCATGATTCACTTCGGTATCAAAAGGTTTTACGGTTGGCAAATCATCAGGTATGCCCTCCTTGACTGCCTTTCTGAATTCATTATCTGTCATAATTTCATACTTATGGGGCAAATGTAAGAACAAATCATGTCAAGTTTTGTATTGTAAAACAAGTTCGAAGGATTGGTTTAAATTTTGTTTTACTGCCATCAGTATATTACTTTTATTGATCATTTGCCCAAACACACTTAAAAATTTCGCTATGAAAATCACAAAAAGACAATCCACTTTACTGCTCATCGGACTAGTTGTTATTGCCATTTTATGGGTTCGCGGCATCTATAACCGTACGGTGGAAAAGGACGAAGCGATAGCCGGACAATGGGGCCAGGTTGAAACGGCATACCAGCGACGCGGCGATCTAATCCCGAACCTGGTAAACACGGTCAAGGGGTATGCAGAACATGAAAGGGAGACACTGACCGAGGTGATTGAAGCCCGGGCCAAGGCCACCAATGTTTCCATCGATCCGTCCAATCTGAACCCGCAGGCTATCCAAGGCTGCCCAGGACGGGCTCAGCCAGGCACTGGGCAAGCTCATGGTGGTCGTGGAGAGATATCCCGACCTTAAGGCCAACCAGAATTTCCTGGACCTTCAGCAACAACTGGAAAGCACAGAGAACCGGATCGCTGTCGAAAGGAGGAAATTCAATGATGCCACACGGGACTATAACACCTTCATAAGGAAATTCCCTTCAAACATTCTGGCCGGGATATTCGGCTTTGAAACGAAAGGCTATTTCGAATCAGCCGAAGGAAGCGAAGTGGCACCAACGGTAGAATTTTAGATTATGCAACCTTCTCATTTCTTCAGCAGTGAACAGAAAAACCTGATCAAACAGGCTGTTTCAGACGCCGAGCTGGACACCTCGGGTGAGATCCGGGTACATATAGAAAGGCGCTGCAATGGAGATGTCCTCGACCGGGGCGCCTACCTCTTTGAAAAACTCGGAATGCACAAAACAGACAAAAGAAATGGAGTACTGTTCTACCTTGCTATCGATGACCATAAGTTTGCCATCCTTGGTGATGCAGGGATCAATGCGGTCACACCGGAAGATTTCTGGGATGTTATCAAGGATAAGATGCAGGAGGAATTCATTGAAGGGCGGTTTACTGAGGCACTAGCATGGGGGATCCGGGAGGCAGGGACTCAATTGAAGGAACATTTCCCATATCAGGATGATGATGTAAATGAATTGCCGGATGAAATATCATTCGGGGACCAACAGGAGGAAAAATGAAAAAACTGATCATCATATTATTTGCAGGATTGTTGATGACTTCTCCAGGGACAGGGCAGGATATCCCTGATCCCATGCAACCCCCCAGGATGGTGAATGACTTTTCGGACTTACTCGAGGCAGGGAACCGGGAACAACTGGAAACAAAGTTACAGAATTTCTATTATGAAACCTCCACACAGATCTATATCGTGATCCTGGATGATATCGCAGGATATGACATTGCTGATTTTGTCGTCCGGTTGGGAGATGAATGGGGCGTTGGAACCAAAGGCAAGGACAATGGGGTGATCATCCTGCTGAACCCTTCACCTGACAGGCAGACTGGAGATGTACACATAGCCACCGGCTATGGATTGGAAGGTGTTGTACCGGATATCACTGCACACCATATTGTTGATTTTGAAATGATCCCGCATTTTAGAGAGTTGGATTATTTCGGTGGATTAGAGGCTGCAAGTAATACCCTGATGGAATTGACCCGGGGCGAGTATACAGCGGATGAATACCTGGCCAGAAACCAGACTGAGGACTCTTCAGCTATTCCAACCATCGTTTTTATCTTATTTGTCATCCTGTTCTCAATTATAGGCAGGGCCAGGTCCGCGAGGCAATATGCCCTGGGGCATAATGTGTCTTTCCTGACTGCCCTTCTACTTGCCCGCGGCTCTGGGCGATCACACTCAGGCAGTTTTGGTGGTTTTAGCTCCGGCGGCGGTGGATTCAGTGGTGGCGGAGGATTTGGCGGTGGTGGCGGAGGAAGCTTTGGCGGTGGTGGTGCCGGAGGAAGCTGGTAAGAAAAGTACAGGTACAATAAAAAAATATGAGCGTAAAAAGCCATAGCTTATTTCTTTTTTTGCTGCTACTGGCAGCCGGTCAAACAGCCCATGCCCAGAAATCCCTCAGGATTGTATTCGCGGGAGATGTAATGGGGCATGATTCCCAGATCAATGCAGCCTACATAGATTCTTCAGATTCCTATGATTACAGGACTTGTTTTTCATACCTCAAACCTTATCTGGAGCAAACTGACATGGCTGTGGCCAACCTGGAAGTTACGCTGGCTGGCCCACCATACAAAGGCTACCCCCGTTTTTCCAGTCCGGATGCCCTGCTGGATGGACTGATGAATGCAGGCTTTAACGTTCTTGTTAATGCTAACAATCATGCATTGGACAGGGGCAGCGAAGGGCTTGAAAGAACACAGGAGGTCACGGACCAGCAAGGCATGATCCTCACAGGCTCATTTATTTCTCCCGGCCAACGGGAACAAACTTATCCCCTGGTGCTCGAAAAGAATGATATCTTGCTGGCCATGCTGAATTATACTTACGGTACAAACGGACTGCAGGCTGACACCCCGAACATCGTTAATTATATAGATACCCTTGCGATACGGCGGGATATAGAAAAAGTAAAACTGGTTGAACCGGATTTTGTGATTGCCAGTGTCCATTGGGGAAAAGAGTACCAGCGCCAGGAAGATGCCCTGCAACGTGAGCTCGCAGAATTCCTCTTCAGGCAGGGTGTAGATGCTATAATCGGTTCGCATCCCCATGTCATTCAACCTGTTAAATTTACAAAGACCGATACAGGTTTTCATCATTTAGTCGTCTATTCGCTTGGGAATTTTATTTCTAACCAGCGGGACAGGTACAGGGATGGGGGGATTATTTTTGGACTTGAGCTGGAAAAAACGGATAGGACAAGGATCTCAGGGATAGATTACCTGCCGGTATGGGTTCACAAACCGGTACAAGGGGATAAACGAAATTTTCAACTGATCCCTGCCAACCTATCCGAGGATGAGATCAAAACGATGGAATTTACCGAAACCGAATTATCCAGTTTCAGACAGTTTTATGAGGATACCAGGGATCACCTGAATAACGTACCAGCAAACCGATTCTACCGAGCAAATGAATAGTTTTATTTCAATCTTTTAATGCCCCCTTTAGCCTTGTATCCAATACTGTTACTGTAAGCAGACCTGTTCATCTTAAGGCAGGTCTGGTAACTATTCATGGCCTGTACCGTATCACCTCTTTCTTCGTAGATCATTCCAAGATGAAGGGCAGCATTGGAAGGGAAATACCAGGTGGAGCCCTTCCCAGCCTCAGCTACTTTCTGATATCCCGAAATGGCTTTATCTCTCTCTCCAAGCCGGTCTGAGATCCGGGCATGACGGTAGGTATACTCCAATGAATCCTTTCTGCTGGCCAGGTCTTCCATATTGATCAGATGAAGGGCTTCTAAGGATTTCCGGTAATATCCTCCATCAAAATACAACCTCGATCTAAGCAGGAAGGCATTGGGCAGGGCATCTTCACTCGCCTCCCTGTAGGCCTGCTTGTCAGCATCCAGAATCAGGTTCCCTTTTTCTATCACATTATCCCTTGCCACCCGATACGCGGCAGGATTTCCGTTAAGAAAATGGTGCCAACTGAGTTTATGCCAGGCTGTTTTTACATAATGATCTCCCCGGGTCATGTCCAAAAAACGAATCAGTTGATCTCCTGCCTTCACATCAGCACCATTAAGCAAAGCCTCACCAAGCAAAAGGTGGAGGTTTATCAGCGCAATCTCACCCTCATCCTGCTGCCAGGCATCCAGTAATTCAATTACTTCCTGGCTTTGACCCGATTTGAGGGCATGATAAGCATGAAAGTACCTGTGCAGGGTTATAGCGTCTGCACTACAATCATCATTCTGTTCTCCTGCCTCCTGCCCCGCGATCTGGCATGCATAAAGCAGGATCAGGCAGGATTCAAGTCTGTCCGGCCCGGATGCCTCGTCATGGTATTCGGAGAGTTGATCGAGGCCAAGCTGAATATCCCCTCTTAATCCGAAAATTCTCATCAACCAATGGTATTCAGCAGGGGCTGAACCTGCAATGATATTGATCAATCCTTCAAGTTTATCATTGAAAGGATCTCCCGCCCCGGCAGATTCAGCCTGTCGGAAATAACGCGTGGCTACGTAAAAATTACGGGCAGCTTTGAAGTTCTCACCATGCAGAGCATTCAGAAAGGATGATTGCAGGTGAATGGCAGATATCAGTGGTAAGCGGCCTGTGAGATGGCCATATTCCGATTGGATAGAATCCAGCCTGACCTGGGATCCTGACAGGTATTTTTCATAAGTGGACGGAGCCCCGGCGATCAGTGCATCAAGAAATTCCAGGTAATTGCGAAGATATATCATTTCGGGTCCCATCTCAGGGTCCCCATCGAACTCATTGATCAGCTTATCAGCAGCAACAAATTGCAGGCTAAGGATCTGTCTGAGTACAGTTGAATATTTTTCTGACGAAGTGTGTTGAGAAATACCCCTGGTCGCGGTTCCTATCATGACCAGGCAAATGGCGATATACTTTGTGACCTTTAGCAACTTACAAAAAAGGCTGTCGATTGGATTGGACAGCCTGTGAAATTCAATTGTTCCGGATCTTACTCTTCCTTGTCGGTGTTAACAAGTATCCTGCCGCAATATTCGCAAACGATAATCTTTTTTCTTGAAGCAATATCCAATTGTCTTTGAGGCGGAATCTTGTTAAAACAACCACCACAGGCATCCCGCTCAACAATTACAACTGCCAGTCCGTTCCTGGCATTGTTCCGGATCTTATCATATGCTGTGTAAAGCCTTGGTTCAATCATGTTTTCAATTTCATCGCGCTTCTTATCCAGTATCTCCTCTTCCTTCTTGGTATCGGAGATGATCTCATCAAGCTCGGATTTCTTATTGGTGAGATCGCCCTTCCGCTCATCCAGGACAACAGTCGAATCGGCAATGAGCACGTCCTTCTCTTCGACCTGCACAGTGAATTCCTTTTTTCTTTTCTCAGCCAGTTCAATTTCCAGGGTCTGAAATTCGATCTCTTTTGAAAGAGAATCAAATTCCCTGTTATTTCTTACATTATTCTGCTGTTCTTCATACTTTTTTATCAGGCCCTGAGCATTTGCCACCTCATTGTTCTTTTTGGAAATCGCCTCCTGAAGTGTTTTCACCTCTGCTTCAATATTACCGACCCTTGTCTCCAGCCCTTCAATCTCATCTTCCAGGTCCTGCACCTCAAGGGGCAGCTCACCGCGAAGAATCTTAATTTTATCTATATCTGTATCAACCTGTTGTAAGTCATATAGAGCCGTCAATTTCTCTTTTACGGACATTTCTACGACCTCATCGGCCTTTGCCTTTTCTGCAACCATTTTAAAAATAATTTACTGGATTTGTATTCACCTCCGACAAATGAACCGCAAATTTAGTGAATTTTTTCGTAAGTAATTCATAAAAGATCTCTTTGGTGAACTGCTCACTTTCATAATGTCCGATATCAGCTACCAGGATCCTGTGATCTGCATCGAAGAACTGGTGGTACTTAAAATCACCGCTTACAAAAACATCTGCACCTGAGGCAATGGCTCCGGGTAGCAGGAAGCTTCCACTGCCACCACAGAGAGCTATCCTTTTTATCTTCTTATCAAGAAGATCCGTATGCCGGATCACAGGGGTGCTAAAGCGTTCCTTGAGCAAGCCCAGGAATGACTGCTCATCGAGGGGTTTTTCAAGCTCACCAATGGCTCCGGATCCTGCCTTGTGATATTTGTTAGCCAGGGGATAAATATCAAATGCAACCTCCTCGTAAGGATGCGACCGCATCAATGCCCGGGTGATCTGGTTTTCCCTTTCTTTCGGAAAGACCGTCTCAACCCGTAATTCCGGTTCAGTATGCAAGGTCCCTTTCTCCCCCACGTAAGGATCACTTGTGGATGAACCTCTGAAGGTCCCCTCCCCCGGAGCACTAAAGCTGCACATATCATAAGCACCGATATGACCTGCACCGGCCTTGAATATTTCCTGCCTTACCGTATCTGCATGATCTGCCGGTATGAAGAATACCAGTTTCCGTAAATGGTCAACCTTAGGAACAAGTATGGCAGTATTCTTCAGACCCAATTTTTCACTTATTTTATGGTTGACACCCGTATGAACGGCATCGAGATTTGTATGCGCGGAATATATTGACAGGTTCTGCCGAATGGCCTCGATGACCAGTCGTTCTGTGTAATTAGACCCCGTCAGTTTTTTGAGTCCACTGAAAATCAGCGGATGATGAGAAATGATCAGGTTAGTATCCAGCCGAATGGCCTCTTCAATCACTTCATCTGTAATATCAATACAAATCAAAACACCCCTTACCTCCTGGTCCGGGTGTCCAATCTGAAGACCAGCATTATCATAAGACTCCTGGTAAAACAGGGGGGCAAAAGATTCAATATGACTGGTGATTTCCCTTACTTGCATTGAATAGATCAATGATCCATCTCTTCTTTGATTTCCAGAAGCATTTTTCGGATATTGTGCAGTTTCTGGATCACCTCAAGGTTATGAATGGCGTCGTCTTTGTTTTCTTTCATCTTTAACTGGGCACCCTTCAGGGTCATTCCCCGTTCCTTGACCAGGTGATAGATGATATGAAAATTGTCTATGTCTTCTTTGGTAAAAAGCCTGTTACCCTTTTTATTCTTCTTGGGTTTAATAATATCAAACTCCTTCTCCCAGAAACGAATAAGAGAGGTATTCACCTCAAACATCCTCGCAACTTCACCAATACTATAAAACAGTTTTTCTACCTTGGGTTCTTTATAGGGCATGGAAGATGGAATAATTTTTAACTAAAATAGGAAAATTGGATCGAATTATCAATAATAACTTCCCTGCAGTATGCTTGTAGTATCATTAGGTATGGTAATTATGCCTTTCTGATCAATTTTTAGTGGGACTTCAGGGAAGTCCACTGCGGTAAGTTCCCTTAATTTGGAAATCACCCTCTTCCCCGGATCGATGCTTGCCCCTCCGCTTCCCGGTTGATAGGCAGGAATGATCTCCCCCTTAAGAAACCTGCCTGCCGGAGTCATTTGCACTTTAATGATGGGAGCTATGCCATTGGGACCCCTCAGGTTAAACCGCCTGTATGTACAGAAATTTCCCAGGCTGTAAATAATGAACCTGTCCCTGTATATTTCAACGGCCCTGGTTACATGTGGTCCATGCCCGAAAACAATATCCGCACCTGAGTCTATCACCCTGTGAGCGAAGGCATACACATTCCCCCGCCCTGCTCCCAGGTACATCTCATTCCGGCGGGTTACATGCTGATGGTCAGCTCCTTCAGCTCCACCATGAAAAGATACAATGAGTATATCACAACGTTGTCTGAGCGAGTCTACCATCCAGGCTGCCGCATCCAGGTCATCAAGACCATAACAGCCAAGATTGGGAGCAAAGGCAATCAATCCATAACGTACCCCGTCCTTTACAACGATCACGGCAGGAGAAGTATAGGAACCCGCAGAGGCTATACCGTGACTTTCAAGAACCCACTCTGATTGCCGTTTCCCAGAGGTACCAAAATCATTGGCGTG
>RCNC010000398.1_pt1 | contig 31430 bp, 26 predicted proteins | sample 2041301 | NCBI WGS metagenome assembly RCNC01 (sample SAMN09708231, study PRJNA481090) | Marine sediment metagenome, whole genome shotgun sequencing project. | biome: marine sediment; feature: ocean; material: sediment; isolation source: Sewage treatment plant 13A marine sediment (STP13A) ... | reverse complement strand
CAGACCCGAGGAAGTACCCGACGCGATGGGCATCCGGTTCGGCAGCCAGGACGATCAGAAACTCCTGGATGGCCAGGTCGAAACGCTCCTGCTCGAAGTAGACCAGACCGATTTTCAGGTGTACCTGGATTGCGTCCGAACCCGCCATCTGCCCGAGGGCCTTGAGATGGGTCAGGGCTTCGTCCAGCTTCTTCTGGCCGATGTAGACCTGCCCCAGCCTGTCTCTGACCAGAAGATTCCCTGGATCTTCCTCCAGGATCTTCTGGTAGATCTCGATCGCATCTTCTTCCCGCTCCTGCATTTCGTAGATTCGAGCCAGGTCGAGCAACACCACTTCGGAGCTGGTGGAGAGTTCAAGTGCCTTCTTGAGCGATTCTTCCGCCTTGGCAAACTGCTCCTGTTTCGCGTACAGGCGGCCGAGATAGTAATAGCCGATGAAGGACTCGGGCTTTCTCTCGATCATCTCCTGCAGGATTTCGACTGCCTTGTCGTAGTCCCCCGAAGTTGCATGCAGGGAACTCAGAAAGAGCCTCGTCTTCTCCCTTTCCGGATCCAGTTCGAGCACCCGTTCGTACGCCTGGATCGCTTCCTCGATCTGGCTCGAAGCAGAGTAGATACCGGCCAGCAACGAGTATCCCTCTACGTCGTTCGGGTCGAGGGAGACAACCGCCTGCGCCTCGGCCAGAGCCTCCTGCGGTTGATTTGTCTTCAGGTACTGCCTGGCCAGACAGAGGTGCAGATACGAGGAGGAGGGATCCTGGGCGATCGCCTTCCTGTAGGCCTCGATCGCCGCGTCCGTCTCGCCCTCCAGCCCGTCCATGTATCCCTGCAGGAAGTTGTAGTAAGGGTTCTCAACCTTCGGCGCATCCTTCGCCTTCTGTACCAGTTCTTCCGGAGGGGCAGGGAGCGGAGGGGTTCCCATATGGGCCTTGCTTGCACAGCCGGCCAGTCCCAGGAGCAGCAGGATGCCGGCCCACAGGAGGATCGTTTTCGGTTTGCCTGTCGAGTAGATCGCCTGCATACGTCTTGTTTTTCTCCCTACAACCAATCGTTTAACCACATGTCCTCATCTCCTTTGTAACACAGCGAAAAACAGATCGTCAACGAAGGGCAGTCCGACCGCCATTTGCCGTGTGGGCTGTTTTGCCCTATAATCGCCTACGCATCAGACGAGACTGTGGTTTTTCGGCCGTTTTTCGTCCGATATCACGCCAATCGGGGAGCCTGATGAGTCGATCGGAGAAGACAGACCCCGCCCCGTCTTTGCAGTGGATGTGGGCGAATATTTTCAGGAAAGGGGATGCGGATCAGGTCGCGATCCGAGAGTCTATCGAGAAGATCCCCCTGTTCCAGGACTTGACGAAAAAGGAACTCCACCGGGTCGAGCAAAGCCTCTACCTGCGCAAGTACCGGGCGGATTCGTTCATCTTCCAGGCCGGGGAACCGGGACTGGGCATGTACATCATCCACGCAGGCTCGGTGTGGATCCAGAGGCCGGAAGAGGCCGTTTCGGACGATTCGGAACCCTTCCTGGAACTCGGGCCCGGGGACTTCTTCGGTGAGATGGCCCTCTTTGAAGAAAACTTTCATCTCGTCTCCGCAAGGGCCCACACCCACACAGCGCTGCTCGGTTTCTTCCGCCCCGATTTGATGACCCTGAGCCACTACTACCCCCGTCTCGGATGCAAGCTGCTCCTGGCTCTGGGCCGTGTGATTTCAGACCGTTTCCGGGCTTCCCTGACAGGCGGCCCCGGGCGAGCCTAGTCCGCCGGCTCGAAGACATTCCACCGATCCAGGATGGTGTCCCCATGGACATGGAAAACCGCCCTTACTGGTTCAGAAGGCTCCTGTGGGTCCTGATCCTCCTGGGCTCCGCCTTTGCCCTCTACATCGTCCGAAATACCTTGATTCCCCTGTTCATATCGATGCTCATCGCTTACCTGCTCACGCCTCTGGCCGATTACCTGGAACACAGAGGCTTCGGCCGCATCCTGGCCATCACGACCACCTTTCTTCTCTTCTTCGGGCTCATCGTCCTGGTGGTTTTGTACCTCTTCCCGCTGATCAGGGACCAGGTGGTTGACCTGACCACGGCTCTGCCTCGCACGCTAGCACTCCTGAACACGAGAATCGACGACTTGCAGGCCCGCCTGGCCGTTTACTGGCCGGCCATCCAGGAGGTCGACGTGGGCGTCAGGATCCAGAAGGCGGCACTCGACACCTTGAACGCGCTGCCCACCTACGTGGCCAATGCGTTCTCCATCTTCCCGCTGCTCATCCTGGTTCCTCTGATCAGCTTCTTCTTCCTCAAGGACGGGCGAAGGATAAAAAGGGGCTTCTTCAACAGCGTCCCGAACCGGTATTTCGAGACGGTCATGGGCCTCACCTACGAGGTGGACCAAAAGATCGGAAACTATGTGCGAGGGCAACTCCTCCGGTCCGTGGTGATCGGCTTCCTGACTTACTTCGGATTGAAAATCTGCGGGCTGAAGTACGCGCTGCTGCTGGCCATCTTCGCAGGCGTGATGAATCTGATCCCCTACGCCGGGCCCTTCATTGCTTCCATCCCGGCCGTGATCCTCGCCATCCTGCACCAGTCGACCCCCCAGGCGCTTCTGCCCTTTGTCTCGCCCCTGCCCCTGGTGGTCCACGTCATCCTGGTCTACCTCATGGTGCAGACCCTGGATGCCATCTGGGTCGCCCCGTACATTCTGGGCTGGAGCGTAGACATCCACCCCCTGGGGATCGTGCTGGTCCTGCTCTTTGGAAACCAGCTTTTCGGATGGTGGGGGATCATCCTCGCCGTCCCGGCCGCCTCGATCATCAAGCTCACCGTGCAGGCGGTTTCCAACCGCTACAGATTCTACCCGACGTGAAACCGAAAAAGGGGACGCAGCTCTTTTTCGGTTTGTAGGATCTGAAGTTTCTCCAATCCGGTCTCACCGATGTTTATCAGGGAAAAAGAGCTGCGTCCCCTTTTTCGGTCGGCCTGAACCGGGCGGGTCACTTGCGGAACGGGCTGAAATCAGGCTTTCTCTTCTCCCCGAAGGCCGTAGTCCCCTCGACCGCCTCATCCGTGCCGTAGTACATCGACAGGCCACCCACGCCCAGGTGGGTGATGCCCGTGGTGCCGTCGGTCTCCGCCAGGAAGGCATATTTCAGCATCTTCAGCGAAGTCGGGCTCTTCTCCAACAGCTCCCGGCACCAGTTGTCTACCTCTTCATCCAACTTCTCCATGGGCACCACGCAGTTCACCAAACCCATGTCGAGGGCCTGCTGCGCCGTGTACCTCCTGCAAAGATACCAGATTTCTTTGGCGCGCTTGATCCCCACTGCCCGGATCAGGTCTCCGGTCCCGTAGCCGGGATCAAAGGATCCCACGCGCGGCCCTGCCTGCCCGAACTGGGCGTGTTCAGCCGCGATGCTCAGGTCGCACACGACCTGCCAGACCTGTCCTCCTCCGATCGCGTACCCGTTCACGCGGGCGATGACCGGCTTGGCCATCGTGCGGATCAGCTGGGTGATGTGCTGCCAGCCCACTTCCAGGGGCCACTGGAGCCCCTCCCCCCCGTAGCCGCCCTTGTCCCGGACCGACCTCCCGTGCAGAACGCCTTCTCGCCTGCCCCGGTGAACACCACGACCCCCACGTCCCCATCCATTGCACATCGGGTAAAGGCATCGATCAACTCATGAACGGTCTGCGGCTGAGCGGCATTGTACCGTTCCGGCCGGTTGATCGTTACCCGGGCCACGTGATCCTTCTTCTCGTAGAGAATGTCTTTGTACTCCATACCCTTCCTCCTCAAGTTCGAGAACCTGCCGGGAACAAGAGAGAACCTGCTCGATCGAGAACGCCTGCCAGGGCCTTTTGGTTGACATATAGCACGCCTCCCGTTTAAATGCATCTAGCAGGCTGGCACTTGAACCGAATGAATCAACACGCGGAGTTACCCGGATCAGCCCCATGCGAGCCTCAGTCAAAGAACACATTTCAAGACTCAAGGCCTACGTCCCCGGTCTCCAACCCGGGGAAGGAGAACAGGTTCTCAAGCTCAACACGAACGAGAACCCCTACCCTCCATCGCCCTGGGTCGAGGAGGCCATCCGGGAGGAAGGCTCGGACAGCTTGCGCCTGTACCCGAACCCCACGAGCCAACACCTTCGGGAGACGGCGGCGTGCCTCTATCGGATCCCCCCTGAGCAGGTCCTTTGCGGCAACGGGTCGGATGAAATCCTCGGCATCCTGCTCAGGACCTTCACGAGTCGCGGGGATGCGATCGGCTACTACGAGCCTTCTTATTCCTACTACAAGACGCTGGGGGCCATTCACGACCTCGTCCTGCAGCCGACCCCCCTGGGCGACGACCCGCTCACCCCGCCCCTCCCGACGGAGCGGGATGTGAAGATCTTCTTCCTGACCAACCCGAACTCGCCGATGGGTTTTTCGCTGCAGCCCGAGTTCGTCGCACGTGTTGCGGACCACGTAGAGGGCATCCTCGTCGTGGACGAGGCCTACGCCGACTTCGCGCAGAAGAACTGCATCTCTCTCATCCGGGAGCTTCCGAACGTGATCGTCACCCGCACCCTGTCGAAATCTTACTCCCTGGCCGGGTTGAGGGTCGGCTTTGCCTTCGGGGCGGAGCGATGGATCGAGCAGATGGACAAGGTCCGCGATCACTACAACCTGAACCGTGTCGCCCAGGCCGCCGCCTGCGTGGCCTTGTGCGATCAGAGCCACTTCCACGAAAACAGGGACCGGATCCTGCGAACAAGGGAACGGTTCGCCCGGGCCCTGAAGGACATGGGGATCGAGTCGTTCCCTTCGGAGGCGAATTTCGTTTTTGCCAAGCTCGCCTCCGCAGAAGCCGCCTCGCAGATCTTCGACAAACTGACCGAACGGGGCATCTACGTCCGCTATTTCCCCCAGGACGGGCTCGACCGGGGCCTGCGGATCTCGATCGGCACGGACGACGAGATGGACCGGCTCCTGGAAGAACTCCGGACCCTCATCTCTTGAGTCTCCCCTGAACCAACAGGAAAAAGGACAGACACCTTGACCGTTGCAAACAAGATCCGGGAAGCGATGGAGCGTGCCTCGTGGATACGAAGGATGTTCGAGGACGGGGCGCGGATGAAACAAGAGCTCGGAGAGGACAAGGTCTTTGATTTCTCCCTGGGAAACCCCTGCCTGGACCCGCCTGCCGCCTACCTCGAGGCCCTTCGGGAAGAGCTTCGAGAACCCCGTCCGGCCAGGTATGCCTACATGCCGAACGCCGGGTACCCGGAAACCCGGGCCGCCGTGGCAGCCACCCTGCACGAAAAACGCGGAACACCTTTCGAAACGCAACATATTGTCATGACGTGCGGGGCAGCGGGCGGCCTGAACGTGGTGCTCAAGACTTTGCTCAATCCCGGCGACGAGGTGCTGGTCCTGGCTCCCTTCTTCCCGGAATACCTCTTCTATGTGGCCAATCACGGCGGAGTGACCCGCATCGTCGAAACCAAGCAGGATTTCTCCCTCTCCCTGGACGGAATCGAGCAGGCGATCTCCGCGCAGACCCGGGCCATCCTGGTAAACTCGCCGAACAACCCCACGGGAAGGATGTACGACGAGTCGAGTCTCGTGCAGTTGGGAGAATTGCTCGAACGAGCCGGGAAACGGCACGGAACGGACATCTACCTGATCTCGGACGAGCCGTACGGAGAACTGGTGTTCGACGGCGCGGAACTCCCGAACCTCTTCTCGTGTTACACGAGAACCATCCTGGTCAACTCCTACTCGAAGAGCCTGTCGATTGCGGGCGACCGCCTCGGGTACATCGCCGTCCACCCTGAGGGGGAAGACCCGGGAACCCTCGTGGACGGGATGGTCTTCTGCAACCGGACCCTCGGCTTCGTAAACGCACCGGCAACGCCCCAGCAGGTCATCCGACGCACCTCGGGCATTCACGTAGAGACGGGTGAATACGAAAAACGAAGGGACCTGCTCTGTCAGGGGCTCCAGGAGGCGGGATACCTATTCACAAACCCGGAAGGGGCCTTCTATCTCTTCCCCCAGTCTCCGGTCCCGGAAGAGATCCCTTTTGTCCAGGCACTCCTCGAAGAAGGGGTCCTGGTGGTTCCGGGCACAGGGTTTGGAAGATCGGGGTACTTTCGGATCGCCTATTGCGTGGAGGAAAAGATCATCGAGAACGCCCTGCCCGTTTTTGACCGCGTTCTCCGTCGCCACCGCACCGCCTGACCCACAAGTTGCCGCAGGCCTCCTAGCGTTGAAAGAGTGGTGGAGGCTGTTCAAAAAGTTCCAGATGCAAGGCAGGCAAAATCCCGAGGAATGGGGCGTACTTCCTGTACGTTGAATGACGAGGGATGAAGCCGAACGCCGCAGATGGGACTTTTTCAACAGCCTCCTAGACAATCAGTTCGATCACGTCCCTATCCCGCAGAACAAAGTCCTTGCCCACTCGCTGCCCATTGTACTTGTCTTCACTGTAGATGCGGGCCGTTCTGAAGCTCTTCGCGAAATCCTTGTGGATCTCCCGGGCCATTTCGATAACCGTCGTCCCCTTCCGGAAGACGAAGGGGCTCTCCAGATCCGGCTTCCTTCCCGGTGTCTTCGTGTACACGCGTACCTTGTCCAGCACTCGAAAGGCCGCGGCCAGGAATGCATCCGTTCCGACCCCGTCACGCACGGCAATGTTGACCACATCGTAGGATGCGTCGAAGGCCGTCTTCAACGCTTCCACCCCTTCGTCTGCCCCGGGCAGATCCAGCTTCGTGCCCGCGATGAAGAGCCGCTTCGGATGAATGCCTCCAACCGACTCGCCGGGTGACTCGTCCCTTCTGAGGATCGGCACCTTCCTTTGCTTCATCTCCTCGAGAAGGATCTCCGCCTGGCCCACCGGGTCATCGATCAGTTCCACCACCAGGCAGATCGCGTCCGCGTTGCGCAGGATGTTGGCGACCCACGAGTCCGTTACCTCCCAGAGCAGGGGGGGAATGTCCACCAACTGGACGCGGACGTTCTCGAACAGGCCCATGCCGGACAGCGGCTTCAGCGTGGAGTACGGGTAATCGGCAATCTGGGGGGAGGCCTTTGTCAGGGCATCCAGAATCTGGGATTTTCCCACGTTCGGCAGGCCTGCCAGTACGACCTGGCCCGCCCCTTCCTTCTCGACGTGGTGTTCATCCCCTTTTCTCGATCCGCCGGATTGCTTTCCCTGCTTCCCGCGGGCCTTGGACAGCCTCCGCTTCAGGTCTGCCTGGAGTTTTTCCGTGCCCTTGTGCTTCGGGATGAGGCGCAGGAGGGTCTCGAGGATCTCGGCCTTTTCCTCCGGCGTACGGGCGGACCGGAGCCTCTTCTCCTCTTCGTAGTACTGGGGGGGGAGATTGGCCGGCATGAAGCTCCCCAAAGCAAGTTGTTGAAAGAGTGCCCATTTACAGTCCGTTCAAAAACGTCCAGGTGCAAGGCGCACGCAATCCTGAGGAATGAGGCGTACACCGTACGCCGCAGTGACGAAGGATAAGTGCAACGCCGCAGATGGGCGTTTTTCAACAGACTGTTAGGAGGTGTGGATCAGTTGGATCTTATTCGTCGCCTCCTTCAGCTTTCTGCCGACCGACGTGGAGCAGTGCGCACAGAGATACTCGTATCGCTCACCTTCCGGCAAGACGAGCAGGAGTCGCTTCCGGAGAGGCACCGCTGTCTTGCACTTCGGGCAGTAGAGGCTCGAGGCCTCGAGTTCGTCAAACTGCTTGTTCCCATCCTGAGCCGGCGGTTCTTGCCTGCGAGCGTAAGGGGGCCTTCCCGGTCTTGATCGGTTCATGCTGTCACGCTCCTTTTGCTGCGAATTATAGCACAAGCCCCGGCCTCGAGGTAGATTCCCCTGCGGTTCCAGGGCCTCATCGGGCCACTTCCAGGCCAAAATTGACATCTCCTCGGGTAGGTTCCTATAATATTTACAGGTATTAGTAAAGATCGTTCCCATGGCGGTTCTTTTGAAAGGAGAGACTCCCCTGCCTGAAATCGACCCTGACCAGGGACTTGAAGAGGAAGATCTTCCCAAACCCGGCCGACCGCCCCGACATCGCTCGCTGCTCCTGCTGGGCGTGGCCGTTCTTGTGGGAATCGTCATCGCAGTGATCGTCTTCTTTTTTATGGGAAGCCCGAAGGAGACGGACACGGCGAGCCAGCAGCCGGACCCCACCCGGACGGCTTCCAGCGGAGAGAGTGGAGAGATTCCTGCCGGGACACAGGCAACGGCCGCTCCGGAACAGCCCTCGTCCGACAAGGAATCGTATCGGCCCTCCGGCGTGCCGGTCATCTCCCTGCCCGCGGAAGCGGACAGTTTCGAACTCGAAGCCGTTCTGCTCCCCCCACTGCCTTACTGCATCTTCGTGGGCGCTTACACGGACTTCCAGGAGGCGGCTACGACCCAGAGCGAACTGGACAGCAACTATCTCGCTGCCTACATCATACCGGTCGAGATCAAGGGAAATGTGGCCCAGTCCCTCTTCGGCGTAACACAGGACGGGTTGTGGTACCGCGTCCTGACCGGGCACTTCACCTCCAAGGAGGCAGCGAGGAAGACCCTGGCCGTGATGATGGAAGAGTTGCCCGGGTACCAGCCTGAAATCCTGCGGTTCCCGTACGCCCTCGAGTGCGGCCGTTTCCTCGTGCCTGAACAGGCCCGTGAGCTGTCGCAGAAGCTGGACCAGGAGGGCGTCTTCCACTACACACAAGAATACCCCACGAGTGACGGCAAGACCCTCACCCGAGTCCTTGTCGGCTGTTTCTTCTCAAAGAAGGGCGCGGAAGATCAGGCGGGGCCTCTGCAGGGCAAGGGCTTCACCTGCCAACTTACCGAACGCTAGCAGGCCGTCAACCGCCCTTTCACTACCCGTCATTCCCGACCCCGCCTAAAGCTCGCGGGGCCAGGCCTCCGGCGGGAATCCCTCTCACTATCCGTCATTCCTGCGAAGGCAGGAATCCATTGGCCTCAGGTGCTTGGGGATTCCTGCCTTCGCAGGAATGACGAAAAGGTCGAGACACTCCATTAATCGACACCCGCTTTCGCGGGATGACTGCGAAGGCGCTTACTTCTTGTGGAGGCGGATGAACCGGTCAATACTCCGGTCGTAGCTCTTCTCGACCGAATCCGGGAAATAACAGGCAGGCAGCTCACCGCTGGACCTGTGGTAGGCAATGCACTCGCAGCAGATGCCTTTCCGGGAGCAGGGATTGTAGCTGCAATTGCAGTTCTCCATGTTTTCTGCCTGGTTGGGGCACTTCTCTTTGCTCGCTGGACTCATCGTTTAGGTTCCCATCCTTTCTGCTGTTTTTTTTCTCGGCTTTTCACCCAGGGGTCTTGTCGTTCCCCGACCGTATCGTTAGGATGATTCCATAGTAGTCGATGATGCCCCCTTTTTGAAGGGCCGGGCCATTGCCGCAGAGAGGGCTTATGTGCACAGCGATCGTTCTTCACCGAGTATTTCCTTCCCACCCGGTCGTGGTAGCCGGAAATCGAGATGAGTGGCTTGCCCGGCCGGCCCTGGCCCCGCACATGTGGACTCTGCAGGTAGGGAACGCCCCGGTACGGATCTTCGCCGGAAAGGACAGAAAAGAAGGCGGGACCTGGTTCGGGGTCAATCAGTACGGCATCGTGGTGGGCGTGACGAACCGATACACAGGAACGCGAGATGAGGACCGGGCCTCCCGGGGGCAACTCGTCCTGAATTGTCTCGCACAGAACTCGGTCCAAAGTGTGCTCGCCATCCTCACCCAGGAAGAAGCGGCCCGCTACAACCCTTTCAATCTCTTCTGCCTGTCCGACGAAGAGGGAGTCGTTGTCACCCATGACGACCAACGATTCCAGAGACTCCCCCTCGAAGAGGGCATCCACGTCCTGACCAATCGCCCGCCGGACGACACCCAGGACCCGAAAAGGGAGTGGCTCCGATCTCGACTGCACGACCTTCCATCCGATCCGGACGGGATCGTCGAGCCGCTCTCGCAGGTCCTGGCGGTTCATGGGGAGGGAGATCTTCCCCCACCTGTCTGTGTCCACCTGCCGGGCTACGGTACCGTTTCCTCGTTCATGCTGCTCCTCGCGTCCCGGAAAGAGCAGAGCCGATATCTCTATGCCGACGGATCCCCGTGCCGGACAGAGTTCGAGGACCTGACACCCGATCTCCTGAGGGTTTTTCTTCCGGAATCTTGAGCTACCGGCCCGTCTCGTGACCCGTGGAAAGGAACCACCATGGCCGAACAATACGACACGATCATCATCGGCGCCGGCCTGGCCGGACTCTCGGCGGGTGCCGTCGTGTCCGCGGAAGAGGGCCGGAAGGTCCTGGTGCTGGAGAAAGAGGATTACCTGGGCGGCCGCCTCGTCTCGTTCACGGGCCAGGGAAACCATCTGATGCTCCAAGGCCGGGCGCTCGACGCCAAACAGTTCAAGCGAGTCATGGCATCCGTGTATGCCTGGGTCGCGCGGGCAGAGCCGGACATGGATACGATGCTCTCCGATGCCTTGTTGGACGGCTTCACCTTCGAAGCCGGCGGCCACGCCACCTTCTGGGGCACAAAAGGCCGGGTGGCGCATCTGCTCGACTACCTCGACAAACCCGTAGACCTGCCCGGAAACGAAGGGTTCTCCGTACTGGACCCTGAACAGTGCGAGCTTCACCCCATGGAGAAGGGAGGCAGGTACGGCTGGATGAGTGAGGAATCCAACCGCACGGCCAAGTCCCTCCTGCGGCAGATGGGGATGGCCTCCCCCGAAGAACTCCGGGAATGGGATACCATCTCCTTTGGAACGTGGCTGGACGATCGTACGGACGACCGAAAGGTGTACGAATTCCTGGCGGCCGTGGCATCCATCCACATGGTCATGGGTGAACCGGACATGATCCCTGCCGGAGATTTCATCCGGTTCATGCGCACCGCAGGCGAGATCGGCATGAACCTCATCAGAGGCTCCACCGGGATCGTACCCAAACCGGGATTCGTGTACATCGGGGAGCGTCTCGCAGAGAAGATCAACGAAACGGGCGGCACCATCATGACAGGTGCCCGTGTCGAAGACGTCATGTTCGCGAATGGAAAGGTCACCGGTGTCAAGATCAAGAGCACGGAGGGTGAAAGAGAATTCACCGCCGACCAGGTGATCTGCACGGTTCCTGTCCGGAAGATCTGGTCCTTCCTTCCCAGAGATCGGTTTCCGGCGGATCTGGTCGAATCGGTGGACAAGGAGTTCTTCAGCGTGGGCATGTTGACCGGCTATATCGGCGTGAAGAGCAACCTGCTGGCCGATGCGGGCATCAACCCGAAGTCCTGGCTGCTCGTCCCTTCCATCCTCAAGGCCGAAGAGGGCTACATCGGAGATGTGGACATCATCTCGATCATGCCCAGCAGCTTCGAGCCGTCTCTCGTTCCGGAGGGGAAGCACACGATTGCCTACTCCATCGCCCTGACCGAAGGGGAGTTACGGGACAAGGCCAAGGTCAACCGGGTGATCGATCACGGAAGAGAGATCTTTCACCGGACCTTCCCCCGGATGAAAGAGGACACCCTCTGGGAGATCTGGACCTGCTCGGACAAGGGCTTCGGCGATTGGCCGCCACCCGGGTCACGCCGGCCGGACACCACCCAGCCGGGGCTGGACGGCCTCTTCTTCGCAGGAGACGGGTACGGCGCGGCGACCTGGGGCAGCGGTATGGACGCTGCCATCTATTCCGCACTGCTTTGCGTCACGGCCATGACCGGCCAGAACTACGTGGAGAAGGTCATGCCCGCATATCATCGGTAACAGGATTTCTGTCATTTCAGCAAACCCAGAAAAAGGGAGAAAACCATGGCCCTCAAACTGGAAGATGTGAGCTGGAAATTCACGGACAACCGAGAGTGGCGAGAGCATTTCCCGAAGTGGCCGCCCGTGATCGTCTCGTGTGCCATCACAGGCGGTATCCACGGGAAGGCGGCCAACCCGAACCTGCCCGAAACCCCTGAGGAGCAGGCGGACTCCACCTATGAGGCGTACAAGGCCGGGGCAAGCATCGTTCACATCCACGCCCGTGACCCGAATACGGGCTATGGGACGAACACGGAGAAGGCAGAGGACTTCTACAAGGCCAATCATCTCGTCCGTGAACGATGCCCGGATATGATCATCAACAACACGGGCTCGGGCCTCTTCAGGGCGGAAGAGGAGGTCATGACAAAGTTCCTGGCCGAGTGTGATCCGGAGGTGGCCTCCCTGGACGTGGGCATGCTCTACATGCGCATACGGATTCAATCTCCCTTCGACCTCACCCATCCGGACGAAAACGCGAGCAAGTTCCTGAAGGAGAAGAACCTGAAGGTCCTCGATGAGAAGACCCTCGAGTACGAGGGCGTGGACTGCCTCGGCTACACGAAGACAGAGGAGTTCGCCCGCGCCATGCGTGCGAGCAACATCAAGCCGGAGCTCGAGGTCTTCAACAGCCAGAGCTGGTGGTTCGTGGACAACCTGATCGACAAAGGCCTCATAGAGCCCCCCTACTGGTGCCAGCTCGTTTTCGGACAGGACGGCGCCTGCAGCCCCCCGACCGTGATGTCCGCCCTGGACATGATCGAGAACATGCCCCCCAAGTCCCTCTTCTCCGCCATCGGCACAGGTTCCCTCGAACTCCCGATCATCACCCTGAGCCTGATCATGGGGGGGCACATCCGTGTCGGCATGGAGGACAACGTGTACTACCGAAGGGGCGAAAAGGCTAAGAGCAACGCGCAACTCGTCGAGCGGGCGGTCCGCCTCATCAACGAATTGAATCGGGAAGTGGCCACTCCCGCCCAAGCGCGGGAAATGCTCGGCCTCAGCCAGACCCCAAAACAGTATCCTTAGCGTTCCGTCATTCCCGTGCAAACGGGAATCCCTTGCACAATGAATTCCCTCTCCCCTCGGGGAGAAGGTCAGAATGAGGGGGAGCACCCTGTCACACACTCTGCAAACCGATACAACGCGGCAATCCCCCAGCTCAGAAGCCCACAATCGAGTTATTCTCCAAAGCCCCGTGCAGCATGGTAGAACCATTCCTAAGACTGCCACAATGGACGCACAGACAACGACGTCTGCGATCCTCTCTATAGATTAATAGGACGGAGGCATCCCCAGGATCGCCCAAGATGCGTATATTTACTTTACGATCGCCAAGGCACTATACAAAAACCAAATTCAGTGGACAGCTTCGTCCGGATTTGGTGGGCAACTTGGGCCGGATTACGCAGAGGGGCTCGTGAGAAGGAGACTCTTCCTCTGCTACGTGGGCGGCACCCTTCTTGCCTCTTCGAGGCGGTCGCTCAGGATTTTGGCGACATTGAAGAAGATCTGGGCGCCGATTCGCGGGTAGCGTCGTTTGACACGGGAGAGGAATCGCTCGTTTACGGCCAGAACTTCCACATCCTCGGTCGCGACCACGTCTGCAGTGCGTTCGTGATGCCGGACGAGCCCCATCTCTCCAAAGACGTCCCCTCGCTCGAGCCCCGCAATGCGCTTGGATACACCGTTGGCCTCAATGTAGATGTCTGCCGAACCCTTGAGCAGTACGTACATCTCATTGCCCATCTGGCCCTGGCGGACGATGGCCTCATTCTTGGGGAAGGTCTTGAGTTCGCCCATGAGTGTGACAATCTTGGCCTGCAGGGGCCTCAGTCCTTCAAAAAGTGGGATCGCCTTGTGGGGATCTCGGCCGAGCTTCAGGTAGAGCAGATCTCACAGGGTGATAATCCGCGTGGTCGAAAGGATCGCAGGCAGCAAGACCACGTCTGCGGCTAATGCAACGAGCATGGACACCGCAGCAAGAAGGCCGAATTCCCGGATCGGCACGAAGGTCGAGACACAGAGGGTGAGAAAGCCCAGAAACAGGACGATGGAGGTGTAGAACACGGGCTTTCCCACGGTGGAAAAGGTCTGAAGGAGTGCCTGCTCCCGGTCAGCCGTGGCCCTGACCTGGGAACTCAACCGTGACATCAGGTGGATGGTGTCGTCCACTGCGATTCCCAGGACGATCGCAGCAATGATATTCGTGGTAAGGCTGAGAACGGCCCCTGAGGCGCCCATGAGCCCAAAGAACACAAGGATGGGGAAGATATTGGGGACCATTGCGATCAGGCCTATGCGGACTGAGAGAAACATCGTCGACATCACGATGAAGATGACCCCGGCGGCAAGACCCAGGCTCTGAATCTGCCCCCTGACGATGTCGCCGCTCGTGCGGGTGTGAAGGATCAACTCGCCCGTAGCGCGCACCGAGAGTTCTGGGGGAAAGGTCTCGACTGCAAAGGCCTGGATCTTTTCTATCGTGGTGGTCACGTCGCTGGCGCGCGTCAGCGAGGTACGTACGATGATATTCGTTCGCGAGAATACAGGATGATTCGCAACGCCTGATATGCTGCTCGCGTTCAGGAATACCAACTGCATTACCCCGTCGAGCTGGGAGGGATTCTCCCAGAAGGTCGTCTCTCCCTGCGGCTCTGAGGCCTCGGCCATTCCTTCCAGAGGCGGTATCGCCTGAATGCCCCTATCCAGGATCTCGCAATAATCGACCAGGGAAATCGTCTTCTCTATCCCGGGCAAGGAGTCGATGTAGCGCTGAAGATCTTTGATTCGTCTCAGGGTGTCCCATTTCTTGATGATGCCCTTCTCTTCTCCGTCGATCGTTACGAAGAAGGCAGAGCTTCCGGCAAGATGCTCGTTGATAACATCGCTGGCCTGACGGATGGGATCGTCTTCACGGAAAAAGGACTGGAAGTTCGAGTCCACCTGAATCGAGGGAATCTGCCATGCCGCCAGAACCGCAACAAGGATCCCAGTCAGGATGATGGGCCTGCGGTATCGAATATCCATTCGGCTTATGTTCTGCAGCGTGGAGGTCAACACGGGCGAGAAAGCCTCTACCCGCCTCCGCGGAAGGGGCAAGAGGCAGAGGAGAGCCGGCACGAGGGTGACCGAGAGGATGAAGGCGAAGATGATTCCCACGGAGGAAAAGAGGCCCATCTCACGGATGCTGACGATACGGTTTACAACCAGCGAAGCAAAACCCAGGGCCGTGGTCAGCGCTGTAATCAGCACGGGCATGCCGGTCTTCCTGAGCGTCTCCAGGACAACCTCACTCACCGGGCGTCCGGCCCGGGCCACCTCGTAGTACTCTGCCACCACGTGAAGGGAGTAAACGGTGCCCAGGACCAAGAGCAGCGGGGGAAGCGTGATGCTGCCCAGACTGAGGCTGCTGCCGGCAAGCACGATGATCCCCAGGGTCCAAGTCAGGCCCACCATGGAAGTGAGTGCAGGGAGAAGCACCCCACGCAAGGATCGAAAGCTCGCAAACATGACGACAACGATGCAGAGCAGTACGAGCGGCAGGAAGTACTTCAAGTCTTCCTGCATGGAGTTCACCATGTGGACCTTGAACCGTGGGAGTCCTGTGTAGTAGAGCTTTTCGGGCCCGTCTTCCTCGTCCAAGATCTCCTCAATCCTCTCGTCGAGACCCCGGCGCCTGAACTCCTCATCCGTGATGCTTTCGAGAAAGGTGACGTTGATAGCAGCCGCACGGCCGTCGGGAGCGACCAGGTTCTTCAGGTAGACGGGGTGCTCTGCCACCCTACCCTTCAGTTCTTCCCATCCCGCAGTTGTGGTGGGTATTTCCGGGATGAGCAGGGTTTCCTCCTCCGCCACGGATTTGATGACATCCTGTGCGTTGCTAAGGCTCGCAACACTCTTCACCTCGGGCATCTCTCGGATCTTCTCCGTGATGCGCCCGATCTTCTTCAAAGCCTCCGGCGTGTAAACATTGTCCGCCACAAGGCCGATCACTACGATCTCGTCGCTCCCATAGAGTCGACGAACCTCTTCGTAGTACTCCTTTTCGGGATCGTCCCGCGGCAGGAGGCTCTCGATGGAACTGTCCAACCGGATATGTCGCGCCTGAAAAGCAAAGAAGGCTGTAAGAAGAACAATGAGGAGCAGAATCAGCTTTGGCCTACGGACGATCAAACCGTAGATTCGGTCCATGCGTTCTTCATCTCCTAAAGGAAATTGACATTCACAGGTATTGGCCTTCATCCGGGCAACGCCGCAGCTCTTTCTTCACTTTTCCGGCTTGGTCAACGTACCCAGCGGCTCGAAGATCTCGCGGACCGGGAGTCGTTCTATACTCTAGAAAGCTGGGGTGGGCTATGTCAACAGTTTTCTCAATTATCCCGGATGATGATCGCACCCAAACCCTTCCGACGCAGCAGTTCTGTAGCCCAACGATAAGATCCGCGACTATTCATAATGTTGGCGCCGAAAACTCTGCTCTCAGACTGTCTTCTTGACGGGGAAGCTTACCGTGCTGCCTTGATCACAACCGGCTTGCTTGCTATACTCCCCCGTTATCAAAGCAAATTCTTATCCAAGAAGAAAAGAGAGGTTGCAACATGGATGTCAGCAGCAAAGTTGTTATTGTAAATGGTGCTTCAAGCGGGATCGGCAAGGCACTTGCCATTGAGTTGGCAAAGCTCGGGGCAACTGTGGCGATATGTGCGAGGCGGAAGGATAAACTAAACGAAACCCTGAAAGAGATCAAATCGTATTCACCACAATCCATGTGTCAAGGATGCGATTGTACCGAAGAAGACCAGGTAAGAAAGACGGTCAAAGTTGTTCATAACCGGTATGGGCGCATCGATATTATGGTGAACATCGCCGGTCTCTATAACCCGAAATTCGTCAGGGATTCGGTCTGGCAGGATTATTATCGAGACATGAATGTGGGCTTTTTCGGTGCCGTACGATTCAACCAGGAAGTCCTTCCCGTTATGATACAGCAGAACAGGGGAATCATCCTCAACATGAGTTCGATCACTGAACGTATGCGTCCCCTCGGGTTATCGGCATACACTGCCACCAAAGCCGCGGTGTATGATTACTCGGACATCCTGCACAAAGAAGTAAAAGGCTACGGGATCCATGTCGGTGTGATTGAACCGGTGCTGGTGGAATCAGAGATGACCGTAACCGGCGGGCCGGTAAAGAGCATGGAAGAAATTTCTCAACAGATTGTTCAGGGGTCTTTGGAAAACTATGTAGATTTTAATTCCCATATGAACATGCAGGCCCCTGAAGTGTCTGCCCGGGAGATTATAAGAGAAGGCATAGAAAAAGAGCGCTTTGAGGTCTACACCGGGGAGCCCCAGATATGGACGGTATATGGTTTTTTGATGAGAATGCTGCCGGGCTTGAGTCGCGGGGTCTTCTCCGTGATGAGCGCCTCCATGTTTGCCGCTGAAGGTAACCCTGCAATATCGAAGAACCCACAACCCGTATCAAAACATAATTCCGGCAAGAAAGCCGGGGACCCGTCGAAAGCGATGAATACCATGTTTGCATGCTCGCGTCCGGCAGCGAGAATCATAAAAGAACTATATGTAAGCCTGGACGAAGGGGTAAACCGGTCCATCTACAACTTCGGTAAGAAATTTCTTCAAAAATAAGGGTGGTACCTCATTGCCGGTAAACTCTGCGATCCAATCCCTGGGCTAACCGGGGATTCCGTAACTTCAGAATTACACATCGTTCCCCGCACCTATGCTTAACGGTACAATCTGATGTGAACCGAGCCACGGCGGGGTTGGGATCTTCGGACATTGAAGTGGCCCTATCTGCAATGTAATTTCTCTAGCGTCATTTTTCGCCCCGATAGAGCAACCCCCATATGTAGTATGTCCCCTCTCTTACCGGATTTTCACGTTTTGCCTGACGTGTCTATTGTTCCTATCGGTGCAGGGCGATTGCCTACTACATGTTGGGGGCGGCCGCAGCGTTCCGCAGATGCACAACATAGCTGCTATATCCTTCCATTGTCTGTCCGTTCCAAACCACTGACACTTTCATCTCGAAAGTGGTCATGGTGGGGAAGAGCGAAAATAGTTCTTGCTGAGTCGTATCTTTATTCCTAGAATGAGGTTATGGAAATCTTCAATGGGACTATACCATGAAGGCCGACGAAGCGAGTCGAACTGCGGAGAGTTCGGCGGCACTCAGAGCGATTCATCTGATTCGACATGGTGAGCCGAAGATCTTCGAGGACACCTATGCGGTGCGGCTGACAAGTCTCCGTTGGCAGAGGATCATCGGAAGCCGGTTCCTGTATTGGTTGGTCAGTAAGGACTTCCTCTACGGCTGGGTCCACCCCGTAATTGGAGATTTGGTGGCGAGGGCTCGTTATGCGGAGGAGCAGCTTGAATCGGCGATCCGCGAGGGCGTCTCCCAATATGTTCTGCTCGGGGCGGGAATGGATTCTTTTGCCTTGCGCAGGCCGGATTTGGCTGATTCTCTGACGGTTTTCGAGATAGATCACCCGGCCACACAGCAATTGAAGAAGAAACGCATCGCCGAACTCGGAATTTCCCTGCCGAAGGGTCACTTCTTCCTCCCCGTGGACTTTGAGCAAGAATCCCTGGCCAAGGCTTTATCGAAATCCACCTTCTCTACCGAGGCTCCCGCGTTCTTCTCGTGGCTCGGCTCCGTCGTATATATCGACAAAGGCGCCGTTCTGCAGACGCTAGGCGACATAGCATTCTGTGCCGCAAAGGGCAGCAGGATTGTTCTTAGCTACTGTGAGCCTGACCCTCTCGAGGGAAAGCCCGCCTCTGAGGCATTCAGTCGATTGCTCAGAGCCACTCATCGTCGAGGGGAACCCATGATTACCGGTTTCCACCACGATGAAATCGGCAACGAACTCCATCGGCTCGGCTTCGAAGTGCTCGAGAGGCTGTCTTCGGAGGAGATACAGAGGAGGTATTTCTGGGGTCGGTCGGACGGCCTTACGATGCTGGATCATATCTGCTTCATTTGCGCCCGGGTCGTTCGGAAAGAACGTCTCGCCGTAGGGCGCTAACGGATGGATGATGAAGGAGGGTCCATCGTGAAGGAAGAAAAGAACTTCAAGGCATGGCCCAAGGGAAGGCCAAAATCGTTGAGCTATCCGGTGATTCCGATCCATCAGATCCTCAGTTCAACTGCCATGAGATATCCGGATACGGTGGCAATGAGATTCGCCGGCATGGAGCTCACCTACCAGGAATTCTTGACCTTAAGCCACAAGTTCGCCCATGCACTCAGAGCGAGGGGGGTCAAGAAGGGAGACCGGGTGGCCATCCACTTGCCCAACTGTCCACAATTTGCCATTGCCTACTACGGAATCATGATGCTGGGCGGCATATTCGTGCCATGTTCCCCTCTTGGCGGGGAGCGGGAGCTCGAGCATCAGTTCAATGACGCCGGCGTGGAAACACTGATAACCCTGGATCTCACTGCAGGGGTGGTTGATAAGATCCTCGGCAATACGAAGGTGAAGAATCTGATCGTAACGAGTCTTGCGGATACTTATCCACCCGTCTCCGCGTCTGTGAAGGCCCTCACAAAACAGCCCATTGACAAGGGGGAGGACTTCCTTCAGCTGCTGGACGAGGGGGACACGGGTCCGATCAACGAAGACATCGATCCAAAGAAAGACATTGCCCACCTGGCCTACACGGGAGGGACGACAGGCCTGCCGAAAGGAGTCATGGTTTCCCACTATAACGTGGTGGTCAACGTAATCCAGATCTGTCATTGGCTCGCGGGCGGAGATGTCACCTATCGTGATGGGATCCTGCGCCCAGACAGATCCCTCGTCGAAAAGGAACTCGGATCCGAGGAACAACCTATTGAAGAGGGAATGACGATTCTGGTGGTCGTCCCGTGGTTCCATGCCATGGGAACGATCGGGTATCTGAATAACCCGGTATATGCCGGAGCGACCATGATCGTCTTTCCTCGCTTCTCCGCGGAAAAATACATCGGGGCCATCGAGAAGTACAAGGCAGACATGGTGGGTGGGGCTCCTCAGCTCTTCATACCGATGGTACAGGATCCGGAGTTCAAGAAGGTGGACATGTCCAGGGTACGGCTTGCGGTATCCGGTGCAGCGCCTCTGCCCGTGCCGATTCTTCAGAAGATGCTCGAAACCTTTTCCGGTGTCGTCATAGAAGGATCCGGCATGACAGAGGTCGTCTGTACTGCAATGTTCAATCCCCCTACACGTGAGGGGATGAAGCCCGGTTCGGTGGGAATCCCCGTTTCCGACACCTATGCCAAAATAGTCGACCTCGAGACCGGGGAACCCCTGCCTCCCGGAAAGGAAGGGGAAATATGCATGAAGGGGCCTCAGGTTACGCTGGGTTACTGGCAGAAGCCGGAGGAGACAGCCCAAGTATACATTGACGGATGGGTACACTCCGGCGACATTGGTTGCTACGACGAGGATGGCTACTTCTACATCACGGATCGCAAGAAGGACATGATCATCTACAAGGGACACAACGTCTATCCCCGGGAACTGGAGGAGATCCTCTTTGAACACCCGAAGGTGGGCCACTGTGCCGTTGTGGGCAAGAAAGACGAAAAAGGAGGTGAGATCCCCGTGGCCTTCATTCAGCTCAAGCCCGACACCCAGGCCACTCCGGAAGAGATCATGGATTTCGTGAACGAAAAGCTGGCCAAATACAAGCACGTCCGGGAGTTGTTCTTCGTCGATGAGATACCGGTAAGCGCTGCCGGCAAGGTTCTGAAGAGGGAATTGAGGGAGAGGCTCAAAGCCTGAGTGTTTGCGGAGGATTGACAGGTGAAACCCATTGCCTCGATTGTGAAGTATGAGGACGTAGACTCCGTTCGGAAAGCCGTAGACCTCTGTGAAGGCTTCAAGAGGCTCAAGCCGACGGACAGGGTCTTGCTCAAGCCAAACATCTGTACGGTTGGTGCCGGATTTCTTCCGCCTTTCGGAACGGTGACCACGACGAAGGTGATCGAGGGAGCGCTTCGCGCCCTGAAGGAGTTCGGCGTGGACAACATCCGCATCGGCGAAGGGACGGTCCTCGACGAGCTCGGCACGAACACGATGAAAGGGTACAAGTGGATTCAGTACAACAAGCTGGCGAAACGCTACGGCGTGGAACTGATTGATTTCAACGCAGGACCCTATACGAAAATCATGAGCGAAGATGTTCCCATCCAAATCGCAGAGGCTGCCCTTGAAACAGACTTCTTCATCAATGTCCCCGTGCTCAAGACCCACACTGATACACGTGTATCGCTCGCGAGCAAGAACCTCAAGGGTTGCATGAGCATGAAGTCCAAGAAGTATTTCCACGGGGAGGCGGGCACGCTTCACTACCACATCTCCCGCCTGATGGAAGTCGTGCCCCAGCATTTGGTCATCATCGATGGAATCTACGCGATGGACAGAGGGCCCGACCCGACCGTGGGAACGGGGCACCCAAGAGGTGTCATCGTCGCCTCAACCGATTTTGTTGCTGCTGACTCGGTTGGCGTTCGCTTGCTGGGGGGAGAGGCAACAGAGGTGGAGCACCTGCGGCTTTATGCGGAGCGCAATGGCAGATCGGATGTCCTGGAAGACAGAGAGGCGATCGAGATTCGTGGGGAACGCCTGGAGGACCATACCGAATTCCTTCCCTGGCAACATATCCAGGGAAGGGATATGGAAGCAGCCGGTCACCAAGGCTTTGATGTGAGGGTCATTACCAACACCATGTGCTCGGGCTGCTATGCCAATTTGACTGCACCGACCCTCCTCCTGGCGTCCCTCAGCCGAAAGAAGGATTTCAACGACTTGCGGATCGTTGCCGGCAAGAGCTTGAAGGACGACCGCAACTCGCCCCGAACGTTGCTCTTCGGGAACTGCGCCATCAAGGAAAACAAACACCTGGATCAAGCCACCCAATTCGAAGGATGCCCGCCCAAGTTCTTCGACTCTGTTTTTCTGTTGGCCAATCAAATGCCGAACCTGTCCAGCAGGATTGCCTTCTATACCCGCTTGGGATTCTATTTCGTTCGAGCCAGCATGGGAATCGGCGTACTGCCGTTACCACGTTTTTCGATCTACAAGACGGACCCGGGTTATGACATGAAGCACTTCAGAGCTTAACATCAGGGGTTTCAACACTCACCGGGTCGTCAAAACCGAGGGAGGGAAAGAAAATGCTCAAGACCAACTCATTGACGGTAGAATCTCCGATTGGGCAGCGAAAGGTGGATTCCTCGGGCTCACCGGTGGGGGTCGTCCGGATGGATGTGGACAAGTCCTACGCGGATGTGGGCGAACTTCTCAAGAAATTCCTGAACGACTCGGATCAGGAGGCCTGGGACGGGGTCGCGGGGAAGATCGACTATACCTTCGAAAACCTGGACTTGGCCTTGCGCCCCCTGGCAGAGGCCACGGGGTTGGGGAATGAAATCCGGTCCAGGCTGGACAGGGGTCAAAGGCTGCTCTTCAAGCCCAACCTTGTGAATCCCACGAACATCGATCCCCAGACAAACGGCCCGGGCTTCGGGTACACGGCCTGTACGGAGTGGGCCTTCATGGCCGCCTTGATGCGATGGTTTCATGACATGATGGGCATCCGATACGGTCAGATGGCCGTGGGCGAAGCGGCTACCATGCTCACCGCCGCCGCAGGCGAGTATTCGATGATGCACCCTGAAGGGAAGACGGTGACCCCTGAAGCCGTCATGGAAGGGAAATGCGGGGATTTCTACTGCGGTTGGGGTTTCTATTTTGCCAGGAAGTATCTTTCCGAACGTCTCGAGGCTGGGAGCGACGAGGACCCGATGCAAGGCTATGAGGAGAGCGTGGCCGGGACGTACATCCCGACAGGGCTCGCTTCGGACAAGTTGATGATTTACGACCTGAATCGGATATCCGACGACCCCACCAAGGGGCTGGAATGCGAAGTCCCTGACGGTGTGAACTACAAGTCCATTACCCTGCACAAGGCCATTGTGGGGGGAAACAAGGGGGACCCGGAAGATCTGAAGGCGAACCCGGGCTGCATTCTCGTCAATGTACCCAAGTTCAAGGTCCACGGGATTACCCTGTTTACAAACATCATAAAGAACCTGGGCATCGGCCTCTACCCGATGCAATGCTCCGGGAGAGGGAACTGCCAGTGGGATTACAGCCTTCCTCATAAAGAAATACCGGGAATAAAGGGCGGAATTCCCCACCAGGTCTGGGTTGCCGAGATGGACCCTGAAACCGGTTGGCCCTTGAGGGACGAGGCCGGGGACTACAAGCTGGAAAAGACGGGCGGCATCAACGCAACGATGATCGATGTCATTCAGGCCGCGGCCCATCAGGGCACCTTCATGATTCACGTTGTGGACGGGATCGAGGCGATCAATGTGGACCACCAGGGAATCAACCTGGGTGAGAAGTCTCGGGATGGGATGGTCTTCGCCGGTCTGGACCCTGTGGCAGCGGATCTTCTGTGTGCGAGGTACATGTTCGGCAACGTGCCTCTGGAGGAAGCGCTGAAAACGGATCTGGATGACGGTGCGGGCGGTCGCTTCCCTCAGGCCGTGCCGATCCCTGTTCTGGAAGGGAACAACATCGTCTCGAAGGCAGGTTACGATTGCCCCCTTTCTCGCGACACCTCTTTCGAGAATGCGGAAAAGAGAGGCCTGGGTGAGAGGCGCTACCACGTGATCGGCCACGACAGCGTTACCAACAGCCCTCTGGTATCCCTCGAAGGCCATCTCGGATACGTCAAGGACGGCGCCTTTGTCGATGTGGTCACCGAAACGCTCTTCTACGACACCTTCAGTTTTCCCTGGAACATGCAGAAGTCGGCTTTGAGCTACATGGAGGCCTCGGACAGGCTCGCAGGGACGTCTCACAAGGCGGAGTTCCTGAAGGCCTTTGACGAGGATGGGGACGGGGTCGTCACCTACGACGAATTCGGGAAGAAGGGCCTTTTTAGCCTCTTCCTGCACGGAATGGGCGCGGCCGTCTCCCTGCGCGGCTCAGAGCCCTTCGGCTACCTCATGGGAGGCGCCTTCACTTTTGTGAAGATGTTCAAGACACTGGACCCCTCGATGAATGCGGAGGGGCACGATGTAACCAAGGAGTGGTTCCTGGGCGCCGCCTGCTGTGCAGCCTTCAACATATCTCTGCTGGAAGAGGAACTCCCGGATCCCTTTGTCCCCGGCCTTGTCTGTGGCAAAGGCAAGTGGCCGAGCATGCAGCTTGCCCGGTTCGTCCAGCTGGGAGCCAACCTCTACGGACTGGACTTTCCACAGTCGATCAGCTTCCCAAGCCTGTACCTGGGCGCCTTGCTCTACGCAGACCTCACCCAGAACGGTGGCCAGTACGCCGGCAGGCTCCGGAACGAACCGGACATGAAAAACATCACCAGGTATATCGACGAAGCACCGACGGGCAAGACAGAACCCCTAGATTTCGTGTTCTATGTGCCGGCGGGCTACGATACCCTCTTCGGCAAGCCGATCCCGAACGTGCAGGTGACGGACGACCCATCCAAGATACTCACCGTCCATTTTGCCGGCGGTGCAGAAATCTGGCCCTAGACAATGCCGGCGGATTCCTGGGCCTCATGTGCCTGCTGACATAGAATGCAGCAAGGGGTAAACTACTCGAGGACGATTCTTGAGCGAGACAAACCTTATCGGGGGTGCAGACCATGGACTTTGGGTATTTTCTGAGGCGGCTGGACCAGGGTAGCTATGTGGACCCACTCAAGGAGGCCGTGGTCTTCAAAGACGAGAGGATAACCTACCAGGAATTGCGTAACCGGTCGTACCGACTTGCCAATGCCCTTTCGTCCCTGGGGGTGAACAAAGGGGATCGTGTAGCCGTACTCCTGAGAAACTGCCCCGAGTGGTTCGATATATTCTTCGCCGTGGCCAGCTTAGGGGCGGTGATGGTGCCTGTGAATTTTCTCCTGAAATCCAAGGAAGTCGAGTTCATCGTCCGCGACTCCGGAGCGAAGGTGCTGTTGGTCGGCCAGGATCTCCTGCCGCTGGTCGACCCGAGCAGCGAGGAAACCCCGGAATTAGCCAATGTGATCTGTATCGGCCAGGAAGCCCCCCCCACACCCGCCCTCTCCTACGCGGACCTCATGCAAAAGCAAGAAGCTGATCCCCCTGGCGGGCACCCGCCTCAGGCCGACGACCTCTTCCTCCTGCAGTACACTTCGGGTACGACGGGCTTTCCCAAGGGCGCCATGCACACCCAGGGTACGATTCTGTGGAATTCCTTTCATCAGATCGGTGATTTCACAGTTACCGAGAAGGATCGCTACCTTTGCGTGCCCGGGCTCTGCTGGGCAGCAGGCTTTCACGATTTTGTGCTGGCTGCTCTGTGGATGGGCGGGACCGTTGTTGTCGTGCCGAGTGGCGGCCTGGAGATAGGCCCCCTGCTCGAGATCCTCCAGGAGGAGAAGATCACAAAGGTGTTGCTGGTCCCATCCATTCTCAAACAGGTGGTGGACTATCCCGATCTCCAAGAATTCGACCTGAGCAGCCTTGAATTCGTCGCTTCAGGAGCTGCGCCCGTGCCCGTAACAGTGATCGAGCAATTCAACGCACTCCTTCCGAAGAGCACTCTCGTACAGGGATACGGGCTTTCGGAGGGCCCCACCATCGCCATATGTCTCAGCAAGCAGGACGCCATCCGGAAGATCGGCTCTGTGGGAAAACCGCTTACCAACTGCGAGGCCCTGATCGTGGACGAATCCGTGAACCGCGTTCCTCCGGGGACCAAGGGGGAGATCATCCTCCGAAGCCCTGCTACGATGAAGGGGTACTGGAACCGGCCGGAGACGAACCAGGACGTCTTTGTGGAGGGCTGGTTGCGTACGGGTGACATGGGCGAGTATGACGAAGAGGGATATATCTATATAACCGGTCGAATCAAGGACATGTACATCAGCGGGGGGCTCAATGTCTATCCTGCAGAGATCGAGAACGTCATATTGAAAGATGCGGGGGTCGCCGAGACGGCCGTGACCGGCATCACGGACCCGAAATGGGGCGAGGTAGGGTGCGCGATTATCGTCCCCAAAGAGGGGGCGGAGATCTCGATCCCGGAAATCGAAGCGATATGCAAGGAAGCGCTTGCAGCCTACAAGGTTCCCAAGAAGTATATTCTTCAGCAGCAGCCTCTCCCGCGCACGGCATCCGGAAAGGTCAAGAAATACGAGCTCCAAGAGTCCTATCAAGAATAGACCGCTACCGCTGACCCACCCATCGATAACGAATGAAAGGAGCCCGGCATGATTCTGCTGAATCCCAAGAAGCATGATCGAGAGTACCTTGACGAGAAATCAAGGGACATCATGCTCAAGACCATTGCGTTCTTTGAAGACAAGGGACGAGGGAAGGTCAAGAAGGATGACCACGAGCGAACATGGTACGCCGATTTCCTGGAATTTCAGAAAAAGGAAAAGGTGTTTTCAACACTCCTCACGCCCGCACCTTATGGGGAGGGAGATCCGGATACCCGTTGGGACACGTATCGAAATTGCGAGTTCAACGAAATCCTTGCTTTTTACGGTCTGCCCTACTGGTACACCTGGCAGGTCTCCATCCTCGGCCTCGGTCCCATCTGGATAGGGCAAAACGAGGAAGTGAAGAAGCAGACCGCCAGCCTTCTGAAGGAGGGCGGGATCTTCGCGTTCGGCCTTTCTGAAAAAGAACACGGAGCGGATCTCTACTCCACGGAGATGGCCCTGACCCCGGAAGCGGACGGCGCGTATAAGGCCAACGGCCGAAAGTACTACATCGGCAACGGTAATGAGGCGGCCCTTGTATCCACCTTCGCGAAGATGTCCGACTCGGGCGATTACGTGTTCTTCGTGGTTGGTTCGAAACATGGGAAATACGAATGTGTAAAGAATGTCGTCAACTCCCAGAATTTCGTTGCCGAGTACGCTCTCCACGACTATCCGATAACGGAAGCCGACATCCTCGCAAAAGGCCGGGGTGCTTGGGACGCTGCACTGAATACCATCAATGTAGGCAAGTTCAACCTTGGCTGGGCCTCCATAGGGATGTGCACGCACGCGTTTTATGAAGCGCTCGATCACGCATCCAACCGCATTCTCTATGGTCAGAGTGTTACCGAGTTTTCTCAGATCAAGCAGCTCTTCTCCGATGCCTACAGTCGGCTCGTAGCCATGAAACTCTTCGCCCTGAGGGCTGCAGACTACATGCGCGCCGCTTCGGCCGACGACAGGCGATACCTCCTTTACAATCCGATCGTGAAAATGAAGGTCACCACGCAGGGGGAGGATGTAATCAACCACCTCTGGGATGTCATTTCGGCAAAGGGGTTCGAAAAGGACACCTATTTCGAGATGGCGGCCAGGGACATCCGTGCCCTGCCCAAACTGGAGGGCACGGTTCACGTAAACATGGCCCTCATCATCAAATTCATGAACAACTTCTTCTTCAACCCGGGCGAGTTCCCGGAGATCGGGAAGCGAAACGGCCTGGAAAACGACGACTTTCTTTTCAACCAGGGGGCTACCAAGGGATTGGGGAAGATCCAGTTTCACGACTTCAACATCGCGTACGGCAGCGTGGACATTCCCAACGTAACTCTATTCAGGAACCAGATCGAGGCCTTCCAGGAATTCCTCATGAAGGCCACGCCCACGGCAGACCAGGCAAAGGATCTGGACTTCCTTCTCACCCTTGGGGAACTGTTCACAATGGTTCCTTACGGGCAGCTCATCCTTGAAAACAAAGAGATCTACAAGATAGAAGATGACATAATCGATCAGATCTTCGACGTCATGGTGCGAGATTTCTCGAAATACGCCCTGGAACTCTACCTCAAGACGAGCAGTACGGATGAGCAGATGGATCTGTGTCAGAAGATGATCCAAAAACCGGTTGTGAACGAAGCGAGGTTTGAACGTGTTCTGCGCGACCACATCTACTCTTTGAAGGGCGCGTACACGATGAGTGACTGAGCTTGTGCACCAGGAAACGCCCTACGGTATCAAGGGGGCTGGGAAATGAAACGGAAAAGAATTCCCCAAAGTGATGCGGCATACGCGCCCGATGCCCACCTGCAATGGTGGTATTTCGACGCGGCATTCGACGACGGACACCGGCTCCTGACTTACTTCCTGCCCGGATTCAAGGGGAGGATTGAGAATCAGGGTATGGACGAGCCCTTCCTGAACGTCGTCTTGAGGAGACCGGACGGAGTCATCATCAGAGAGCCTCGCTCGTTCCCACCCTCGGAGTTCTTCCCTAAAACGGGAGAGTTCGGGGCCCGTTTCGGGGAGGACTGTTCGGCCACCTTCGAAAAGGGGCCGGCTGAGGATGACCTCGGCCGTTACATCCTAAAGGCGAATGCCGGCCGGCTGGGCTATGAACTCGTACTCACCCCGGATACCCCGCCCTGGTCGCCCTTCGGACTGCCTGCCCAGATTCCCCGATGGGGGATGATGCTTGCCAGGCGATCCATCTCCACGCAGGACTATTTCCACTATGCTCCTTTTGTCCCTCGAGGCAGGATGGAAGGGAGGATGGTCCTGGACAGCGAAGCCTTTGATGTTCGCGGCACGGGGTACCATGAACAGGGGAGGTTCAGTTTTCCTCTGTACGAGTTTACGGAGGCGTGGTACTGGCTGCACATTGAACATCCCCCCTGGACCATCTTGACTGGAACGGGTGTTCACCCTCCGGGCCTTCTCAAGCCGAAGAAAGAGACACGTGGAGGCTTCGCCTGCGTGCTGAAGGAGGGGAAACGCCTTCTGGCTACAGCGGACATCTCCGGCTTGCTGGTGAACTGGCAGCGGATCGACAAGCACGCACCTCGGCCGGGCGCAGAGATGAACATGGCCTGGAATACCAACGTCAAATTGTCTCGGCCCGGCCTCCTGGTCCAGGCAAGAGTGCTATCCACAGAAGTGCTGGAATGCATGCCGTTTTATTACCATAAAGAGACTCCTGTCACGCCCTACTGGAGCCAGTCCATCGCCAAGGCCGAGGTGAGCATCCGTCAGGGTGCAAGCCGGGTCGAGTTTGAAACCGAGTGTGTTCTGGAAACGATGGTGAGCGGGGGTGTTGGAAAACTGAAGGATCACGCCTGACCGAGCAGGATCTCCGCTGGGATTTGGTGGTCATGCCGGTAATCGTCCCGCACCTTCATGGCCCGGGCCTCCCCGATGCAGGTAGTGACGCAGAGGCCGCACCCCATGCATTTCGAGGCGTCGAATGTGATTGTGTCATTCAGGGCCTGGTTGGCGCCGTAGATACATCGCTGGAGACAGTTGCCGCACTTCTCCCTGCCCACGCATTTGGAAGGGTCGTGCTCCACGATTTCAGGCCCTGCGTAGTGGAACTTCCCTGTATGGAGATAGAAGCGGGTGGGCATACAGATTTCCGTGTCGCAACTGCATATCACGAAGGCCCACTTGCCCGACTGCAGGCAAAATTCGATGCCGTGTACGAGACCTGCTTTGTGGCACTCTCGGAGCATCGATTTTGCCTCTTCCACCGTAACCAGTTCATAGCCCATGTCAAGGTGATAGTAGATGTCCGCGCCGTACAGGACGACCAGGTCTTTCTTGACGGGCTCTTTCCAGCGATTGAGCGCGTACTGACACACACAGGGGCCCAGGGCAAAACGCGCTCCCTTGGGACCTTCGGTATTCACGACGAAGTCCAGCATGTTCTCCGCTGCTTCTGTGGTCACGATGATGCCGTAAGGCAAATAGGGCTGGGCTGATGCAAAGGCCTGGAGGAAGAGCTTCCCCAATCTCGTATCGGTGATCATCTTCTTGGACAGGATGAAATCACCCAGCCGGAGGATGTTCGGCTCGAACCTGCCGTAGAGCCAGTGGATTGCGTATTGAATCGGTCCGACCTTACGAAGTCTCTTTTCGTTCAGGCCGACGTGTTCGGAAAACAGGTGACCTGCAGCCAGAATCGATGTGAGTGTCGAGAATTCGTCAAGGGACATGCCGGGCTTTCGATAGAATCGTTCGTAAGAGTAGCGGTTGAATCAGTTCGCCTGTTTGACCCGGGCGGCGATCAGATCGAGGGCCTCGGCTGCCTGGTCCACGATACCCACGAAGGAGACAAACCCGTGGATCATGCCGTCATAGCGAGCGACTTCCACCGGGACACCCGCCTGCCGGAGCTTTTCTGCGTATGCCTCACCCTCGTCCCGGAGAGGATCGAACTACGCCGTAATCACGACGGCAGGGGGGAGGTTGCTGTGGTCCGGCGCCAGAAGCGGCGATGCATACGGGTCCGCCCGGTCTTCCGGCTTGGGCAGGTATTGTGACCGGAACCATTCCATCCCTTCTTTTGTGAGAAAGAACCCTGTGCCAAAGTTATTGTAAGATCCGGTGTCCAGTGCGGAGAGGTTGGTGACAGGATAGATGAGGACCTGGCAAGAGATTTTCGGCCCATTCCTGTCCCTGGACCTGAGCGAAACAGCGGCGGACAGGTTCCCCCCGGCGCTGTCACCCGCAACGGTAATCCTGGACGGATCTCCCCCGAGACTCTCGGCGTTCTCGGAAACCCATTGGAGGGCTGCGTAGGCATCGTCCACCGCCGCCGGGAAGGGGTTCTCCGGCGCCAGCCTGTAGCCAACGGAAATTACGATGCCTCCGCACGCCTTCGCGAGGTATCTCGTGACATTGTCATGGGTTTCGATGTTTCCAACGACCCATCCACCCCCGTGATAATAGACGATGACGGGACGCTTGCCGGTTCTCTCGGCTGTATAGATGCGAATCGGGATCTGCCCCCGGGGTCCGGGGATGTTTCTGTCTTCCACGCTTTGCAGTACAATCCCCTCGCGCTTCGGCCTCTGGTCGTACCAGGCGCGCAACTCAGCAGGCGAAACCTCCGCGAAGGACGTTCGTCCAGCGGTCGCTTCGAACATCTTCAGAATGACCGCTACCTTGTAGTCGAGTTTTCCGTAAGGCGTGTTCGCCCATCGGTTGACCAGGACCACGGCGATCAGGGCGATGAGCACTACCGCAACACACAGTCCTATGAGAATCTTCTTCATGGTCACCCCCACTAGCCGAGCTCGCCCGTGTCCTCCAGGAAATGGAACGCATCCAGGGCCGCCATGCACCCGGTGCCGGCAGCCGACACGGCCTGACGATACTTGGAGTCCTGCACATCGCCTGCGGCGAACACACCGGCCACATTCGTGCAAGTACCGTCCCGGGTAAGGATGTACCCCTTCTCGTCGGTCTCGATCTTTCCCTGAAAGGCCGAGGTATTCGGCACATGCCCGATGGCGACAAAGACACCGTCGCAATCCTCCTCAAAGGTCTCCCCGGTCTGCGTGTTCTTCAGCCTCACCCCTGTCACCCCTTTCGGGTCCTCTCCGAGAATCTCCTCCACCACGGCATTCCACAGAACCTCCACCTTTGGGTGCTTCATCACCCTTTCCTGCATGATCTTGGAGGCCCGGAGTTCGTCCCTTCGGTGTATGATACGGACCCTCTTGGCGAAGTTCGTCAGAAACAGGGCCTCTTCACAGGCCGTGTCCCCTCCGCCCACGATCATCAC
>RCNC010000268.1_pt1 | contig 31507 bp, 31 predicted proteins | sample 2041301 | NCBI WGS metagenome assembly RCNC01 (sample SAMN09708231, study PRJNA481090) | Marine sediment metagenome, whole genome shotgun sequencing project. | biome: marine sediment; feature: ocean; material: sediment; isolation source: Sewage treatment plant 13A marine sediment (STP13A) ... | reverse complement strand
CTATCCCAGATAAGCTGAAGTCCAAAAGTTTGAAGTTTGAAGTGCCTAAAGTGAGCTAAAGTTGAGGAACGCGCTTTCATCGCGATCAATTATAATTAAAATTGATAGAATACCTTAACTTTAGGCACTTTAAACTTTTGCATACATAGAATGAAAAAACCAAGTTATAAATACGTGACCGTATTTACGAATACATGTACTTAGCAAGTTATCACAAATTACATTCCGCAGTAACCGCAAGGTTATCCCGATGAATCACATCGTCATAGGGTTTATGTCCCAGGCAGTTTTTAATCTGGCTCGATTTAAGTCCCATGATTTTTCGAATATCTGTTGAACTGTAATTAACCAGTCCTGTTCCCAGGGTTTCATCGTCTGTTTTTCTAAATTCAACCGGAGCGCCGACACTGAATTCACCTTCAACGCCCACAATGCCACTGGGTAAAAGGCTTTTGCCCCTGTTAAGGATTGCCGCCGCAGCACCATCGTCAATCCTTATAACGCCTTTGGGTTTTAAGGTAAATGCGATCCAGCATTTACGGCTTTTCAGTTTTTTCTTTTTGGGCGTAAAAAACGTCCCGACATCTTTACCGGAGAAAAGCTTTTTCAAGACATCCGGTCTGCCGCCATTTGCGATGACCATTGGAACTCCCGCAGCAGTGACTTTTTTTGCAGCATTTATTTTGCTGAGCATACCCCCCGTACCTAAAGCACCCGGAATATCGCCGGCAATCTTTTTTATATCTTCTCCGATGGTGGATACCATCGGAATAAAATCAGCATCAGAGTTGGTTCGGGGATCCTTGGTGTAAAGGCCGTCAATATCGGTCAGGTTGACCAGAATATCCGCATCCATCAATAGCGTGATCATGGCGGCGAGATTGTCATTGTCCCCAAATTGAATTTCTTCTATCATCACCGTGTCGTTTTCATTGATGATTGGAACAACTTGCCATGACAACAGCATACAGAGCGTGTTTCGAGCATTCAGGTATCTTTTGCGGTTGTTGAGGTCATCACCGGTCAGTAAAATCTGGGCGACTTTTTTATGATATCGGGCAAAAGCCTTCTCATACTCCATGATCAGTCCGGCCTGTCCCACGGCCGCGATGGCCTGGCGCTTGGGAATTTCATCAGGCCGTTTGTCAAGGCCGACTTTTCTGATCCCGGAAGCCATGGCCCCGGAAGAGATCAGAATAATTTCGATTCCGCCGTCAATTAAGCGGCAGATTTGCCGACTGATGGATCGTATGGCTTTTAAATTCAGTCCGTGATCTTCTGTCAGGACATTGCTGCCAACTTTTACCACCACTCGTCTGGCATTGTAAAAAATTGATGCTCTTTTCTCATTCATCATTGCTGTCCAATAGTTGAACAATTTGAGACTTTAATTGTTCAAGCCCCTGTCCGGTTAATGCGGAAATGAATAGTACTTTTTTGTCTTTTACCGCAGATTGAAAAATTTCAGCCGCATTCTGAGCCTCAGGCAGATCAAGTTTGTTGAGTACAACAATTTGAGGCTTTTGCACAAGCTTTTCATCATACATGACAAGCTCTTGGTTGATGGTATGGTATTCTTGGAGGGGATCATCAGGATCAATGGATGAGACATCGATAAGGTGAACCAAAATGCGGGTACGCTCTATGTGCCTGAGAAATTTGATGCCGAGCCCGGTTCCCTGGTGTGCTCCCTTAATCAAGCCAGGGATATCTGCGACGACAAAAGGCTCTGCCCAGTCGGTTTGAACCACTCCAAGACTGGGAGTCAGTGTGGTAAAGGGATAATTGGCAATTTTAGGACGGGCTGAGGAAATAGCAGCAATCAGTGTGGATTTTCCGGCATTGGGAAGACCGATAATACCGACATCGGCCAACAGTTTAAGCTCAAGCTTTAATGTTCTGGTTTCGCCGGGTTCACCGGGTTGGGCAAACCGGGGAGTCCGGTGTGTGGAAGTTTTAAATCTAGTGTTACCCTGGCCGCCTCTACCGCCTTTTAAAATTACAAATGTTTCACCGGAGTCAACGAGGTCTTTGATAAGATGTCCGGTATCCGCATCGATCACGAGAGTTCCGGGAGGAAGTTCTATGGTGAGGTTTAGGCCGTTTTTTCCGGTCTTTTTCTTGCCCTGGCCATGTGCGCCGTTTTTGGCTTTGAAATGTCTTTGATATCTAAACTGATAAAGGGTGCGTTTTCTCGACGTTGTACTTAATATAATGTCCCCACCCTTGCCACCGTCGCCGCCGTCCGGTCCTCCGCGTGGAATAAATTTTTCACGCCTGAAGCTTAAACAGCCCTTGCCGCCGTCACCGGAATGCACGGTGATAATCGCTTCATCAATGAATTTCACTCTGCATAAACACTTACTTTTTTACGAGAACGACCCAGTCTCTCATAGGCAACGATACCGTTAATTTTGGCAAACAGCGTGTAATCTTTGCCCATACCCACATTGACGCCGGGATGGATTCTTGTTCCCAGCTGGCGAACAAGAATATTCCCCGCTTTTACGGTTTGACCGCCGTATCGTTTTACTCCGCGACGTTGCCCATTACTGTCACGACCGTTTCTGGAGCTGCCGCCCGCTTTTTTATGTGCCATTATCTGAACTCCTTAACAAAAGAAACGTTTTTGAGACCTTTGCAAAACGCCCCTTTTTGCCCAATTTCTGCGTCAGGCTCAAATTTTAATCCTCAAAATACTCAATGTATTCATGTGGTTAAAATTTTCGCCTTCCTTGAATTTGAACAAAAATAAGCATTTTTCAAAGGTCTCATTTTTTACGCTTCGATTTGATCTATTTTGATTGCAGTATACTGTTGTCGATGTCCTTGTTTTCTCCGATACCTTTTACGTCGCTTGTATTTGAAAACGATAATTTTTTTTCCTTTGCCCTGTTCTACGATATGCCCCTTTACCGTTACATTATCGAGTACAGGTTGACCGATGCTGGCATTTTCACCATCTGAAAACATAAGGACCTGGTCAAGAGAAACTGAATTGGCGATGTTTCCCTCAATTTTTTCGACCCTAATGATATCGCCTTCATGAATTTTATATTGTTTTCCGCCTGTTTTAACGATAGCGTACATCTCTTTAATTCCTCCTGAAGCGCCTGAATTCGGCTACGATTTAATAAATTTACTATTTTTAGCCAATCTTCAAAATTTGTCAAGATAAATTTTTATTGTACACATTCGGCAAGAATAACGTGTTGTCAACTATGTTGTTGACAAGCCTATTAAATTGACATATGAACAGATGATCATATGTTAAGAGGTAAAACATGGATCGGTGTCAGGAAAAAGTATTACATCAAACACAAGTAGAGCAAGCCATCAAGAATATACCCGACTCGGTTACACTTCAGAGTATCACCGATATTTTCAAGGCGTTGAGCGAGCCGAGCCGACTTAAAATCGTTACGGCACTGGCGACCTGTGAGCTATGTGTTTGCGATCTGGCTGCTGTTTCCGGATCTTCTGAATCCGCTGTATCGCACCAGCTTAGGATACTCAGAAACTTAAAAATTGTACGCTATCGTAGAGAAGGCAAAATCGTGTTTTATCGTCTGGACGATGATCATGTAAAATCCCTCATCAGCCAGAGCATACAACATGTTCAAGAATAAAAGTTTAAAAAGGTTTTATTGAATAATGAGCATCATCATTTCAATCCTAAGTGCGTCATGGCAGGTTTTTTATGAATCTGCCGTTTACATGCTGTTCGGTTTTTTCATAGCCGGCATTCTTTATGTTTTTATAAAGCCCGAAACCGTCGGTCGCTACCTTGGAAAGGGAAGGGTGCGTCCGGTGTTGCTGGCAGCCCTTGCAGGGATTCCGATTCCATTGTGTTCCTGCGGTGTTTTACCGGCGGCCGCTGGTTTGAAGCGGCAGGGTGCAAACAATGGCGCAACCATGTCATTTCTGATCTCAACGCCTGAAACGGGTATTGATTCCATACCGCTGACATTTGCATTGCTGGACCCTATAATAGCGCTGATTCGTCCGGTGGCGGCATTTATTACCGCCATTGTAACCGGTCTGTTCGAAAACGTTTTGTTGCCGCCGAAGAGTTCATCAGATAATATTCCCGAGGTGGTTTGCTCAGGTTCAGGCGGTTGCTGCAGCAGCTCTTATGAAACTCAAACGGAATTGGTGGAGAAACCGTTTATTGCGAAAATAGTTTCCGGATTGAAATTTGCATTTGTGGATCTTCTTGGGGATATCGGCAAATGGTTTCTTCTTGGTATTATTCTGGCCGGTATCATCACCTACATGATTCCTGATTCGCTTTTTGAATCCTACCTGAGCAACAACTTTACGGCCATGCTTGTCATGCTCGTGGCAGGTATTCCCATGTATGTCTGTGCCACCGCTTCCACGCCCATTGCCGCCGCGCTTGTACTGAAAGGATTGAATCCCGGTGCGGCACTTGTCTTTTTATTGGCCGGTCCGGCCACCAACATTGCCTCTATCAGCATGATTTCCGGCCTTTTTGGAAAAAAGTCCCTCTTGATATATCTGAGTTCAATCGCTATATGTTCTATTGTTTTAGGACTTTTTACGGATATGCTCTATTACGGCATGGGTATTTCCGCAACAGCAACTGTTGGACAGGCTGCTGATATTATTCCACATTATATTCAGATCAGCAGCGCTGTGATACTGGCTGCTTTGATAATTTTCGCACTCTGTCAGGGTATGCCCCATGCCGTACGTTCTTTTTCTTTATCCGGAAAAACTCGCGGATAAGGGTCCGTAATGAAAGCACCCGCCAGGGGAATTCATAAAGGAGATCTTTTTTGGAGACATTTCTTGAGCATGAAGTTTTGTGCTGGGATCAAAAGGACAGTACATGTTCCAAACACCGGCTCATCGGTGAAGAGCCCCTGTCGATCCGTGTTGAAGGGAAACCGTATTCTGTTGTGATGCGGACTCCGGGCGATGAATTGGCGCATGCCGCCGGTTTTTGTCTGGCTGAAGGGATTGTGAGTACGCCGGATGATGTGAACGCTATTTCCTGCTGTGACGGTGATGATTCCAATGTGGTCGCTGTTACCCTGAACGCTTCCAGACGGGATAAGATTGTCGATATTCTGGACAGACGCGGGTTTATCAGTCAGACTAGTTGTGGCATCTGTGGAAAAGAGATTGTCAAGGATCTTTATCAGATGATCAGACCTGTCAGTGACAATACCCGGATGAATGCCGTTTTGGCACTTGAATGCCTTGAAAACCTTTCCCAACACCAGCCCCTGAGAGACAAGACCCGTGCGTCCCACGCTGCCGCTCTATATTCGTCTGATTTTAAACTGTTATCCGTGGCAGAGGATGTGGGCCGACACAATGCCCTGGACAAAGCCATTGGAAGACTCTTTTTGGATCGCAGGCTTGATGAGGCTGTTTTGTTGACGCTTTCTTCGCGCATCAGTTACGAATTGGTTCAAAAGGCTGCACGGGCACGAATTCAAGTGATATTGGCGTTTTCACGTCCCACTTCACTGGCTGTGGAACTGGCATTGGAATTAAACATGACCCTAGCCTGCCTGGCCGATAATACCGGGTTATATATTTTTTGCGGGGAGCACCGGTTGACCCGATTATAAATGCAGGAAAAAGACCATAAAAACACAAATTCCAAGCATCAAATTACAAATTAACCCGCCTCAGGCGGGTAAATCTTAAATTCCAATATTTAATGACCAAAACTTTCCAGGACGAGACTTTGTTTGGATATTCGAATTTTGGTTTTTGGGATTTGTTTGATATTTGGAATTTGATATTTGACATTTCAATAAGTCAATGAACTTTCAACAAGGCAAATCTCTTTGGGGATAACCGAAGCGTGGTTATACAGGCCGAAATTTTTACAATAAAAATGGAGTAGAATGGACATGAAACAGGAGCTTATCGAAATCATTTGTAAGAAATCGTTCAAATACACAAAAGAACCGAGTTTTAAACTTGTTTCAGGCAGAATGAGCCAATTTTATGTAAACTGCAAACCCACCACATTGAGCCCGAGGGGCATGTTTCTGGTGGGCCATCTGGTATTTGAGAACATAAAGGATTTAAAGCCTGACGGAATCGGCGGACTTACGTTCGGTGCAGATCCCATGGCCATGGCCACTGCGTTTGTTTCAGAATTAAAAGGAAGGCCCATCAATGCATTTTCCATCCGTAAAACCCAAAAAGACCATGGCATTATCCGATGGGTCGAAGGAGATATGAACCCCGGACAGCGGGTGGTCATCATTGACGATGTTGCAACCACCGGCGGGTCCACCATCAAGGCCATCGAACGGGCCGGTTCGGAGGGGCTGAATGTTGTCAAAGCGGTCATCCTGGTTGACCGCCAGGAGGGTGGACTGGAGAATATTCGCCAACATGTCAAAGACGTTTCTGCCATTATTACCCGGGATGAGCTCATGGAACAGTTTGAAAAATGAAATTGATTGAGCCGAAAAAAATGTTCATAATACCATTAACCTAAATTGAGCGATTATTTGCTCGATCTGAATCGATCTCTTGCGCATGAAGGCTTTGCAAAAATCCTCGACATATCCACGGGTATGCCTGCGGTTTGTGCAAATCTTTCTGCATCAAGATTTCAACACATATCTTCGCAAAAATCGCTCAACTTAGGTTAAAGTAACTTCTCATTAACAGGAATGGTAATGAAACAATTTGAAGTCATCTTATTCGATTTGGGAGGCGTTTTAGTTGAATTAACCGGAGCTTCAGAAATGCTCAAGTGGATGAAAAATAACCTGAGTGTCGATGAACTTTGGAAAGCATGGCTCAGCTCTTCCGCTGTGCGTTCCTTTGAAATTGGTTGTTCTACGGCAGAACAATTTGCAGATGAACTCATTGACGAGATGGATTTATCTGTAGGACGGAATGAATTCATTCATGCATTTATCCAATGGCCGAGAAGATTATATCCTGGAGTAACAGGTCTAATTGAAAGATTGAATCAGGATTATACTCTGGCTTGTTTGAGCAATTCTAACGAATTGCACTGGCCTAGACTCATAAATGAAATGGGAATTGATAAGATGTTCAGCAAACATTTTATTTCCCATCTAACTGGCAAATTGAAACCAGATTCTGAGTCATTTGAGCATGCATTACGCAATCTAAATTGTGATGCATCTGCTACACTTTTTCTGGATGACAATGAAATCAATGTTAAAAGCGCTCAAAAAGTTGGACTGATTGCGAAAAGGGTTAGAGGTATAGTAGAAGTTAAAGAATACCTGAAGAATATCGGAATTCTTGATACCTGATAAAAACGTAAAATAAAAGAATTAAACTTGAAGAAATGGTAATGAATGAAAAGACGACCTGTCTTGAGTGGAATATTTACGGCACGATATAGGTCGCGCAGGCGTTTTCAGACTCCCAAGAGGTTACCCGCGCCACTTTAATATCGGGGCTGTCGATCATGGATTGAAGGGTTTTTGCAATATAGTGGGCGATATTCTCCGAAGACGGCGGGTAATTATCGTTGAAGTCATCGAGCTCATTTAAAAATTTGTGATCCAGCTTTGCCATAATGACCGAGACATGCTGCTTTAATTCTCCAAAGTCAATCAATACCCCGGCCTTATTGAGATCTTTTCCGGCCACACAGATTTCGATCTTCCAGTTGTGTCCGTGAAGGTTCTCACATTTTTTGGCAACCATTTTAAGCTGATGGGCGGCTGCAAAATGGGTCACCACTTTTAATTCATACATTACGCCTCAATCTCCTTTAGTTGGATGCTTTGTCAAGGCCCCTTTTAAGGATATTTTTTAATTTATTCGGGATCTTGTTTTGTTCAATTTTGGCAAAATCTTTGAGCAGTGCTTCCTGTTTCTTGTTCAGATTGGTGGGTGTTTTTATTAAGATCTGAATGATTTCATCCCCCCGTTTGCCGCTTCTAAGAGAAGGGATTCCCTCACCGCGAAAACGGAAGAGATCACCGGGCTGGGTGCCTTTTGGAACTTTAAGTTGTTTGTTGCCGTTTAAGGTGGGTACCGCTATGGTATCCCCAAGGGCAGCCTGTACAAAGGAAACGTTCACCTGACAGATGATGTCTGTATTGTCACGCTCAAAAAAATCGTGGGGTTCAACATAGATAAATACATAAAGATCCCCGGGAGGACCCCCGTATGTACCGGCCTCACCTTCTCCGGTCAGTCTGAGCCTGGATCCGGAATCAACGCCGGCAGGAATTTTTACAGACACCTTTTTACTAACCCTGATCTGGCCGTTGCCCTTACAGCTCGTACAAGGATGTGGTATGGCTTGGCCGCTTCCGTTACATTGATAACATGCCGTTCTTACGGTAAAAAATCCCTGATTCCTGGAAACCTGACCGGTGCCGTTGCATTGCCAGCAGGTATCGGGATGGGTGCCCGGTTCGCATTTCGACCCCTCGCAGGACGAGCAGATCTCCATCTTTTCTAAATTAATCTCTGTTTCCGTTCCAAAAGCGGCTTCCATAAAACTGAGTGTTAGATCGTAGCGAAGATCAGCACCCCTTTGGGTTCTGCTCCTTGAACGCCGTCCACTGCTGAATCCAAAAAATTCTTCAAAAATTCCGCCAAAACTCGAAAAAATATCGTCAAAACCGCTGAATCCTGAAAAACCAGACCCTTCAAGCCCTTGGTGGCCAAACTGGTCATAGATATTTCGCTTTTGGGGATCCCGAAGGACCTCATAAGCCTCGGAAGCCTCTTTGAACATTTCTTCAGATTCTTTATCGCCGGAATTTCGATCAGGGTGGTATTTTAAGGCCAATTTTCGATAACTGGCTTTTAGGTCACTCTCATTGGCATTACGGTCTACGCCTAAAACTTCGTAGTAGTCTCTTTTGGTTGTCATTTATTTACCTGGTAATTGACCAAACATTTCTTGAACAGTATCAATAAATAAGCATAGGAATGCCAGTAATCTAATACAGAAACACCGGTTGTCAATGAAAATTTAAGACTAAAATCAGATAAGGCTTCAGCCTATGCCTCCGCTTCCAGCCCGGCTTCCGGCTCGTAGAGCCTACAGTTCGGAGAGAGGGGAGAGCTTGATTAAAGGATTCGAAACTTGAGTAATAATGAATAAAGGGATGGGCGGGTAGGTATAAACGTCATACAAGTTATCCCAGAAATGATCGCCGGAGAATCGTATCTTTTTGCCATCGTTTATCGTCCCGGTAAGGGAATTCAATGTTGTAGTGAAGTCCCCGACTTTCTTTTCGATGTCTTGCGCACCTGATAATCAGTTCCGCCACCATCGCGATATTCCGAAGTTCAATAAGATCTGCCGAGACTTTGAAGTCCCAGTAATATTCCCGGATTTCTTGCTGGATGATTTCAATGCGTCGTTTTGCCCTTTCCAGTCGCTTGTCCGATCGAACAATTCCGACATAGTTCCACATAAATCGCCGGATCTCATCCCAGTTTTGAGAAACCATAATGACTTCATCACTGTCTGTGGTTCCGACTTCATCCCATGCCGGAGGGTCCGGGGTAAGGCTAAAATCCAGCGTATCGATATCCTTGAGGGCCTGTCGGGCAGCCACATGGGAATAAACCAGTGCTTCGATCAAAGAGTTGCTTGCAAGTCTGTTGGCCCCGTGCAATCCGGTACAGGCTGTTTCGCCGATGGCGTAGAGTCGATGCAAATCCGTTTTACCGTGCATATCGGTTGCAATGCCCCCGCACATATAATGGGCCGCCGGTACAACAGGGAGCGATTCCTTTGTCATATCAAAACCAAATGTGAGGCACTTTTCATGTAAATTTGGGAAACGTTCCTTGATGAAATCGGAATTTTTATGAGAAATGTCAAGAAACATGAAATCTGTCCCGCTTTTTTTGAGTTCTGCATCTATGGCCCGGGCAACCACATCGCGGCATGCGAGATCCTTTTGAGCGTCATATTTTTCCATAAAAGGGTTGCCGGAAGCATCAAGAAGTATTGCGCCTTCTCCCCTTAAGGCCTCTGAAATCAAAAAGTTTTTGGCTTCAGGGTGATACAGACATGTTGGATGAAACTGGACAAATTCGAGGTTGGCCACTGTAGCCCCGGCACGGTAAGCCATGGCAATCCCGTCACCCGAGGCGATATCCGGATTGCTGGTGTAAAGATAAACCTTTCCGGCGCCGCCGGTGGCAAGCAACGTGATCTTGGCACAGAAAGTTTTGACCTGGTTGGTCTGCTGATCCAGAACATATGCGCCGCAGCAGTAGTCTTCATGGGTCGTGGTGATCATGCCTCTTTTCATGCGGGTTGAAATGGTAATGAGATCAATGGCGATGTGGTTTTCAAACAGGTGGATTCGACGGTTATTCTTTACATGCTCGACCAGGACGCTTTCGACTTCCTTTCCGGTCATGTCATGGGCATGGACAATCCGCTTTTGAGAATGACCGCCCTCACGTCCCAAGTCCAAATCAGGTTCAATTCCGGATGATTCAGAGAATGACGATCGGTCTTTCCTGAGGTTGAAATGTACCCCCAGATCGATCAATTCACGGATCCTGTCGGGACCGTTTTTAACCACCATTTCCACAACGTCATGGTTGCAGAGGCCGTCTCCGGAAGCCAGTGTATCCTGAATGTGAAGATCAAATGAATCCAGCTTACCAAAAACCGAAGCGATTCCACCTTGGGCATAGGAGGTGTTGCTGTCCATGATCTCTTTTTTGGTCACCAAAGCCACGTCACCGAACTCTGCTACTTTAAGGGCAAAGGTAAGGCCGGCAATGCCGCTCCCGATAATTAGAAAGTCTGTTTTATTTAGTGTCATAGCATCATTTTTATCAGTTATTCAAAATGCCTGTTCATGGCAATGTGAATCAGGAATGACTTTTAAAATTAAAAAAAATATGATACCATCATGCAAATTTATAAGCAACCAAGATTAAGGACTTTACAAAAAGTCTATATTTAAAATAAAAAATTAGCAAAGCTAAGAAGGGATAGATAGAATTTTATGATTGCTTACGATTTGCAATGCGTCGACGGCCATTCTTTCGAAGGTTGGTTTGAAGACAGAAAGGCTTATGAAGCGCAGAAAAAAAAGGCGCTCATCGCTTGTCCGGTTTGTAACAGCACTTCAATTGCCAGGGTTCCTTCGACCTTTGCCATAAAATCATCTAATCCTTTAAAAGAATTTTCTGATCAGCAGGCAGACCTTGAAAACATTGGTAAAAAAATTGTCGATTTTGTTGAAAAAAATTTTGATGATGTTGGATCTGATTTTGCCAAAGAAGCCTTGAAGATGCATTATGGTGTTTCAAAGACAAGAAATATCAGAGGTGTCAGTACCAAAGAAGAAGAAAAGACATTAAAAGAAGAGGGTGTCCAGTTTTTTAAAGTCCCCATGCCGGAGGTGCCGGACACCGATGCCTGACACGATTCAAGTTAGCTCGCTTCGCTCACAATTGGAATGATGGAATAATGGGTAACTGAAGGAATTAGATTGATATTGTTCCTTCAACCCAGCGTTCCATTATTCCAAGATTCCAACATTCCATGGAAGTGGTATTAGGATAGAAGCTATTAAAAGATCTTTAATTTCAGCCAATTGTAGAATTTCCGAGACGTTTAGATTATGGTATATTCGAATGAACCTGGGCACCCCATGCGTTAAGGTTTTTTGAAATGAATGCGATGATTTTCTGATGTATGACCTGCCCCTTTCCTTCTACAAACATCGGTTCCCCGAATTTAATATAGAGTTTCTTGCTGGGATCGACAGGACCCATATCTTTGATGAATTTCCCATTTCCTTGGAAGTCGGTCTTTAATGCAACCGGTACCACCGGAACATTGGCTCGCTGTGCTAACTTAACGCCCAATGAATTAAACGTCGTCTCATCGAATGTGGCGCTTCTGGTGGCCTGAGGGAATATGATAATGGAACAGCCACTGGAAATGAGAGTCAAGCCTTGGTTTAACACTTTCTTTAAGTCTTGCCTGGGATTTTCCCGTGTGACGGCAATGGGATGGATGGCCCTTATAATGGTACCGAGAACCGGATACTTAAGGAGTCCTTCCTTAACCACAAACGTGACCTTGCTGAATGCAAGCAGTATACAAGGTAGAACCAGCGTGTCGAGAAGGCTCATGTGGTTGGCGACATAAACAACTGGCCCCTTATGGCCGCTAAGGGCTTTTAATCCGGATATATGAAATTTTCCACCTGCCGATTCTACAATTTTAAGGACACTAAGCGATCCTTTTGCCCATGTTTTGCCTTCATAAGGCATCTTTCGCGCGGTCAGGCTTTCTGCCAGAATGATATTAAAAAGCTGTGTATAATAGATCAGCGTCGCCCAACTGCGAAATCTCTCCACAAAAAAACGACGTTTTTGGGAGCTTTGATAAAAGAATTCGGTATTGAGAAGATGCCAGAGGTGATCTGTCGTCATTTGTCCTTTTCAATTTGGCTGAGCATAAAATTAATCTCAAAAGCGCTCTGTCAATCTGTTAAAAATCAGATTGTTCAATACTGACTGAAAATTTCAAGAAGCCAAACGAATACTTTCTTCAAATCGAGAATTAAGGCGGTTTAAACGACTTCTTTGTTCTTTCACACAGATTGAGATAGATTTTAAATTTTCTCCGGGATAAGGGGACTTCTTCGCGATTTCAAGACAAAAGTCCAGCCCTTCTTCAAGATTCTTTTTATATTCAAGCATTGTTATGGTTTCTTTTTTTGTGTGAGAAAAACTCAACACCTTCTTTTCAAAATCATCCAAGTACATTTCAATTTCTTTGGCAAACATATGGGGACGTTTTGATGAAACCAAAGATGGCCCTCTTCCATAAATATGGTCTACCATCTCTTTAAGCGTATAAAATTTGTTGAACCATTCAATATTGGGTCCGGGGCATATTGACTGGGGTGCATTTTGTTCATCGGCGATTCCCAGGGCAATGAGCGCTCCGTTCCCTAAGTGGTCGCAGATACAGTTTTTTACCACCACTTTTTCTTGAAGTCTTTTCTTTTCATCCGTTGGAATCTCCATATTTTCAATTTCTTTTAGCTTTGCCGCTTGATATTGTCGTGATGCCAAACAGATCGGTTTTTCGGTAAATTCGGTGTTGGATACCAGGATTTTTTTTGGGCACGGTGAGCCGGGCCGGCCTTCCATCGCCTTCTTTTGGGTCCATAATTCTGATCCTGTTCCGTATACATTGTTAAAAGGGATGTTTAAGGGAGAAACGTCACTCAGATAAAGGTTTTCCGCCCGGGCTTGTCGCAAAAGCTCACGTGTGGGATCATCCACGCATGTAACTTCAGGAACCAGCAGAAAAGGACTGGCCCATCCTGTTAAATCCATACCAAAATTTTTTCTGAGTCTGCATACTTCGCCATGGTTGCCGATGCCGCCTTGTACCGTGATAAGCGGATGAATGTTCATCGCCGATTCAGGATATTCCCACCCCATTTTTTTATAGTACGTTTGTATGAGCGGTTTAAATTCCGCAACCAGGCTTTTTCGTTTTTCCTTAAATTCTTTAAGAAGTTTTGGAAGCAAAATACCATTGGAGGCAAAGGTATGGCCACCGCAGTTCAAACCGGATTCGATACGAAACTCATAGACCTCAAGTCCTTTTTTGGCCAAAAATTTACCCTGAATTAAAGCAGACCTGAAATCACTCACTTTTAGAATAATCCGTTTTTTGATCCGTCCCATTTTGTCTCTGTAAAAATCACGGAAATTACTCATATAACTATATAAGCGTCGATTAATGCCTGCTGAAAATACAATTGAAGACTGAAGGCAACTGTTGGCATAGCCTCGAAGCCCTGCTTTGGCATCGGTGAATTCTTCACCCAGGGGGTCGCCGTTTTTATTAAAACGAATCCGATCCACATTGACCATGATATTGACATCGATAGAGCCGGGTTTCATATTGAGTGTCAGATCTTTTTCAAGGTCATTTCTTTCGTCGCCGGCTTTCATTTTGAGCAATTTGTTATATTTTTGTTTCAGCATCGAGTCTTCAGGCAACAGCTCAAAATATTTTTGCTTGTTGTTGTTTTCAAAAAAAGGCTGCTGTTTTATTTCTTCCATCTTTTTTTGAACAATCTCATGGACGACATTAAGGTAAGCTGAAATGCGTTTTGCCCGGCCGTCTTCATCATCTTTTGCTATCTTGTGGTACGGAAGGCCATACTTTTCAGCGTAATATTTGCGGATTTTTTCGAAAAGCAAGTCGTCAACTATCGATATAACGGATGAAATTCCGAAAGGGGCAATGCGGATAGGGGTGTCCACGGAAAATCCGGTACCCATAACAGGTATATGGAAACTGTGAATAGTATCTGTCATATGAATAACGTTCTTATTAAGTCATAAATTGAGCGTTTCAAATAGTTAAAGGCTATAAAATAATAATTATAAATGAATATACTTTTCTTTACCAGCGAACAAGGATAGCGCCGTAAGTCAGTCCTGCGCCAAAGGCATCCAACAGAACCGTCTGTCCGCTTTTAATTCGCCCGTCTCTATTGGCTTCGTCCAACATTGTGGGAATCGTTGCAGCTGATGTATTGCCGTAACGATCAACGTTCACAAGAACTTTTCCCATGGGAAATTTAAGACGTTTGGCCACTGCTTCTATAATTCGAAGGTTGGCCTGGTGCGGAACAAACCAATCGAGATCGTCAGTGGTCATCTGATTCTTTTTCAAGGTAATAAGGGCAAAATCGGCCAGTGTTTTTACAGCAACCTTGAAAAGTCCTTTACCTTTCATCTTTAATTTGTGGAGTTTCTTAGCGTATCTTTCAGGGGTTACCTCCATATTCGAGCCGCCGGCAGGAACATAAAGAAGATCCCATAGATTCCCATCTGAGCGTAGATGGCTGTTTATAATTCGACGGCCGGAATCTGAAGAAACCTGTTCGACAACGGCCGCACCGGCACCGTCTCCAAATAAAATACAGGAATTACGGTCCTCCCAGTTGAGAATAGGGCTCAGAACTTCGCCGCCCACAACCAATGCTGTTTTGACCTCTCCGGTCTGAATGAACTTTTCAGCCGTCACCAGCCCATAAATAAATCCCGAACAGGCTGCATTAATATCCATGGCCCAGGCTTGATTGGCGCCTATCTTGTGCTGAAGCCAGCAGGCGGTGGATGGCAGCGGTGTGTCGGGTGAACAGGTGGCATAAATAATCTGATCGATATCTTCAGGCGACTTTCCCGCCATTTCCAGGGCGTTTTGCGACGCTGTCAAACCAAGAGAGGAATTGTGCTCCGCCGGGTTGTCGATATCTGAAATCCGGCGCTCACAAATTCCGGTTCTCTCGCGTATCCATTCGTTGCTGGTTGTAATTCCTAATTTTGAAAGTTTTTGAACGATACTGTTGTTAGTGACTCGCTTTTTGGGGAAGGCTGCTCCAGTTCCCGTAATCCTTGCTGCAAAATCCATAAATGGCCACTTTTTTAGTTATAATTCTTTTCATAAAGAATTAATTATTTTACTCATTCCAAATCCGATAGGTTCTATACAACATTTTTTAATGATATATCAAGTCTTAACGGCAACATTCAGCCAATTAATGACATTCATTCTTTGCCGATATCAATTCAGATACTTTTTAAGAATCAGTGTTGCGTTTGTACCGCCGAACCCAAAGGAATTGGTCATCGCGGTTTTCACATCCATCTTTCGTGCTGTGTTCGGTACATAATCAAGATCGCATTCTTCATCCGGATGATCAAGATTGATTGTCGGTGGAATGATCCCTTCAGAAATTGTTAGTGCTGTGAACACCGTTTCGATTCCCCCGGCACCGCCCAATAGGTGGCCTGTCATGGATTTAGTCGAACTTACGGCTAAAGACGATGCTTTTTCATTAAATACGGACTTGATAGCTTGGGTTTCGTAGACATCATTAAGCTGCGTTGATGTACCGTGGGCGTTGATGTAATCGATCTCGTCGCCGGTCATTTGTGCATCCGCAAGGGCGGCGGCCATGCATCGGGCGGCGCCTTCACCGTCCGGTGCCGGCGCAGCGATATGAAATCCGTCTCCGCTCATGCCATACCCGCAGATTTCCGCATAAATACGGGCGCCTCTTTCCAACGCGGAATCGAGTGTTTCCAGAACCAGAATCCCGCATCCTTCACCGATCACGAAACCGTCTCGGTCGCGATCAAATGGACGGGACGCCCTTTCAGGGTCGTCGTTCCGAGTGGACAGCGCTTTCATGGCATTGAAACCCGCAATGCACGTGGGCGTGATTACAGACTCCACTCCGCCGGTGATCATGGCATCCGCGGCACCTCTTTTGATGATTTTGAACGCATCGCCAACGGCGTGGGTTCCCGAAGCGCATGCTGTGGCAATGGAAGAATTGGGTCCCTTGGCACCCAGATAAATTGAAATCATCCCGGGCGCCATATTGCCGATGATCATCGGAATATAAAACGGTGTTACCCGTTGGGGACCTTTCTTTTGCAGGACGACAGTGGTTTTTTCCAGCAACTGCAGCCCTCCGAGACCACATCCTGTAAGAACACCGACTCTGTTTTCATTGGTTTTGTCTATGGTTAACCCGGAATCTTCCAGGGCCATACGGGATGTTGCAACAGCATAGGCGATGAATAGCTGGGTACGTTTGGCCTCTTTTTTAGAAAGAAAATCCTTTGGATGAAAATTCTTTACCTCTCCGGCAATTTTTGTGTCAAAGGCAGAAGCATCGAACCGAGTGATCTCTGATATCCCTGATTGACCTTTACACAGGGCCGTCCATGTCTCATCCACACCGATACCCAAGGGCGTTACTAACCCAAGACCCGTGACAACCACTCGTCTACTCAATAGGCCTCCTAAACAACCGGCAAATTGATACCGGTTTTATAACGGTCTTACCTAAGTTGAGCGATTGTCGAGGTTGCCGCAGATACAAGGAAGATGTCATTCCGCTATAGTCAACTATGCGGTATGGCATCTGGCGCAGTAGATACGGTAAGATCGGCAATCCCGAAGGGTTTCAAATTTTAAAAATATAAATCAATATAATTCATTAAAAATAAAAGGTATTTGATCTCCTTTTAAAATTTGAAACGCTCAGTTTAGGTCTCATCTTAAATGACAATATTAGTGCTTGGCAATGTAATCGAAGGCGTCTTTTACCGTTATCAGTTTTTCCGCTTCTTCGTCAGGAATATCAATATCGAACTCTTCTTCCATGGACATGATCAACTCTACAAGGTCGAGTGAATCTGCACCTAGGTCATCTACAAAAGACGCTTCCGGTACAACTTCTTCAAGATCAACACTCAGCTTTTCTGCAATTATCTTTTTTACTTTATCCTCAATAGACATTCAGTGTACCTCCTTTAATAAATATCATATATACATTCCACCGCTAACATGAATTACCTGGCCTGTGATGTAAGATGCACTTTCAGAAGCCAGAAAAGCAACCGCTGCAGCAATATCTTCGGGATACCCCGCACGCCCCAGTGGGACCTGGCTCAGCATTGCATTCCTTGCTTTTTCCGAAAGCGACGCCGTCATGTCTGTTTCTATAAAACCCGGGGCAATTGCATTGACCGTAATACCCCGAGATGCAAGCTCTTTTGCGGCTGTTTTTGTGAGCCCGATTAAGCCCGCCTTCGATGCCGAATAGTTCGCCTGTCCCGCATTGCCGGTGACTCCCACAACCGACGCCATATTAATAATACGGCCATAACGCTGCTGCATCATGGCTTTGGCAGCAATTTTTGTGCAAGTGAATGCACCTTTTAGGTTTATATTTAAGACCGCATCCCAGTCCTGTTCTTTCATGCGGACCAAAAGCCCATCTTTGGTAATACCGGCATTATTTACCAGAACATCAATTCGTTCGGTTTTATCGATGATCTCTTTAAAAAAATTTACAACCTCATTTTCGTTTGCAATGTTAACACTTTTGCTTGACGCAATACCTTGTGCATCGGCGACAAGTTTTTCGGTTTCAGCAGCAGCGGCAGCTTCAGCATCCGGATCATTTGGAGAAAAATAATTAAAATAGATGCTGGTGTCTGGTCCTGCCAATGCAATACAGATAGCCCTGCCAATACCTCTCGACCCCCCTGTAACGACAACAATACGTTCTCTTTGTTCTGTCATGATTACCTCGCAAACAGTATGTCTGCAACCAGATCCATATCATTTATGACATTTAGACTGCTGCAAACCAGTTGGTTATAGGAATGGGTTTCCATAAAATCATGGGCCGCCTTTTGATCGAATACACCACAGCCCATCAGTATTTTAAGCGCGTTTTGGGAAACAAGTTGCGTGACTTCGTCGGCAAAGATTCTCGATATCGCTTTGAACTTTTCGGCTTCCGGGCTACCGTCTTTTGAGAGGGCGACGGCTTTACGTGCCAGGCTTGCTCCAACTTCTACATGTGTCATCATATCTGCCAGCAAGAACATGACATGCTGTTTACGGGTCAACCGGTTGTCATGAACCAACATAATGGTATCATTTAAAACTCCGGCTGCAAGACCGTAGAGCTGGCATCCGGCATCGTTTATTGCGCTATCCAGCGTTTCCATTTCATTCAAAATGGCTTGATAATAATTGCCTTTTGACTTTCGCGTTTCTTTCCATCGGAACGTGCTGATGATGCTCTGTTGAATTTCGCTCGTACCTTCATAGATACAGGTGATCTTGACATCGCGTTTGATCTTTTCCACCTCAAACTCGGTGATATATCCATAACCGCCAAGGGCCTGGATCGCATCATTCGCAGCCTTGTCAGCAGATTCAGTGGCAAACAGCTTGGCAATGGAGCCTTCCACATGAAGATCAGATTCACCCGAATCAATTCTGAGGGCAATTTCGTTCATATATGCCCTTGCAGCTTCAAATCTAACAGCATGAGGCACGACCAGTTTATGGGTGTAACCCTGTTTCTCTGAAAGTGGAGACCCGAATTGTATGCGTTCTTTGGCATACGGGATGACTATTTCAATTGCCGCTTCGCCGGCGCCTAACCCCATGGCGGCTACCATCAGCCGGGTATAACCAAAAACCTTACCTGCATGCTTCATCCCCATTCCCGGGACACCCCCGATGAGATTGTCAGCCGGAACAAAAACATCCGTGAAAGAAAGTGGAGAGGTGTTCGAAGCCCGAATGCCGTGTTTTTCTTCCCCCTTGCCCTGAACAAATCCTGGTGTTCCCTTTTCAACCACAAAAAATGCCGGTCCTTCCGGGGTTTTGGCTAAAAGGGTAATAAAGTCTGCATATCCTCCAGTGGAGATAAATTGCTTTGTGCCGTTAATGACATATCCTGTGACTTCACCGGCATCGTTTTGTACCGGTTCGGCGTTGGTTTTTAAGGCCGCAAGGTTGCTGCCGGCACCCGCTTCTGTGACTGCATAGGCCACCAGGGAATTCCCTTCGGCAATTTGGCCAAGCCACTTTGATTTTTGCTCTTCGGTACCTCCTACAATGATAGGTTCGGAACCCAGCTGGACTGCAAAAAAAGCTGTGCCGATTCCAAGGCATATTTTACACATTTCAAGAATGACTTCGCAGCAGTCTCGGGCACCACCACTCATTCCGCCATAAACTTCAGGGATAAAAAGGAGCTGCAACCCAATATTGGGACCCAGTATTTCGCGAATGGTCTCTTCGGGAAAGATTTCGTTTTTATCGTATTCAAGGATTTTTTCACGGGTAAAAAGACGGTTTCTCATCTGCCTGATGGTATCGATGATCATCTGTCTCGATTCAGTATCCAGCCCTTTGAGTACAGGTTTTTTTTCGCTTGTAGATTCTGTCATATAATTATCCTTTTGTATTGCTCATTTTCAGACACAATGCGGCTATTGCATTTACTTAAAGCCGGTGTATTCATGATCCGGTAAGCGTAAAATTACCGTAATAGGGGCGGTTGATTCGACACAAAATTACCGTTTTCCGGTGAGCCCGTTTTATGAGGATTTGACTTATATTTTTTGGGTTTTGAAACGGCAACAAGTAATATATAAACATAAAACTTTAGAATTACTTAATATATTGTGTATCTCAAATGACTACGCTTACGGTTGCGTTTCTAGTAATTCAAACCAAAATGATTGTCAAGTGTTTTTCAAATGGTTTTTTTTATGAAAACGAAAAGGGTCAGTTTTATCTTGACTCATATCGTACTTTTTTGTAATTAAAACATTTGATCAATTGAGGGATCGTCTAACGGCAGGACGACGGGTTCTGGCCCCGTTAATCCAGGTTCGAATCCTGGTCCCTCAGCCACAAAACAGCAAAGGGTTATGAACATGATTCATAACCCTTTTTTTCTTCCTTTTATCAAATCCTATGGACATCGTTGTGAATTAAAAACATCTAAATTTATTAAGCTTTCAGAAGATTGGGGTGTGATGCCGATCAAAACATTTCTCAATCGTTGGATATAGTCAGGAGGAAAGGTTCAGATCGGCATGTCTTCAGATTGAATCAATCCGCGTGCATCGGGCCTCAGATCATGCATCATCGTGATAAGGATATCGCTGCTGGCCCAGGGACTTTTCCGAAAATAGGCTTAAAATACAATCCCCACATACCCCACAAAGCTGTCTCCGGGGCTTTTGTCATGGCTGGTGGCGTACGCAATGGTTTCGGCTTGTTTGGCGCCGAGTTCTTTGGCAGCGGCAATTGCGGTTGCGGCTGCACCGCCGCAGCAGGCGTTCTGGTTTGCCGTGGCTTCTTTAATGACCTTTTCGGGATCCATGGTGAGCATGGCTTCAATCACCCGCCGGTCGTTTTCATTTCGGACCCAGTCGACTGCTGAGGAGCCCCTGCCATGGGACATAAAACCGTAATTCGGGCCGTAATGGGTTAGATCCGTCGAGCCGATAACTTTGACCTGGAGACCAAGCCGCTTTGATATGGCGACAACGGTCTTTCCAATTTCAAGAGAATTTTTTGTTGGTGGCGCACCGATGGGCACTATTTTTGCGTCTTTGAAAAAGTATTTTATAAAAGGGAGTTGAAGTTCGATGGTGTTGTCCTGAGTAAAGCGATCAGCAGTTTCAATCTGAAATGTAAATTTTTCGTTTAGTTCGTTGGCGAGAGCTGTTTCGATTTCTAAATTGCCAAAAGGGGTTTCCCATGCCCCCTCAGTCATTATATAGGCCGGGGAACCGCTGTGAAGATGCATGCCGAAAATCACAAAGACATCCGGAGATTTTTCTTTTGTAAGACAGTGAATGACGTTGCATGCGATGCTGCCTGAAAAATACCATCCGGCGTGTGGTACGATGCCTCCGGTTAAGGGTCTGTCCGAAATAGCTTCTGTAGAGTATTCTTTTAGAAAACCTTTAATTTCTTGTTCACACGCAGAAGCGTCTCCCGGATACCAGCTTCCTGAAAAGAGAGATTTTCTCACCTTCATGTTGGACACCTCCTTTCTTCTCTATGTTTTCAATTTGCCATAGGTGGCAGAAGATGTCCAACATATTTTCATGATGCAAATCCCAATAAAACTTGACAGAGGGGATGTTTGATCATTATTTTACCTCAATTGAGCTCGATTGAGGTTTTAAATTTAATTTTACTTGGGATAGGAGGTTTTAAATGCCCATATATGAATATCAATGCGAAAAGTGCTGCCATTGTTTTGAGATACTTGTTATGGGCAGTGACGATGAAAAAACAAGCTGCCCTAAATGCCGTCATGGCCTGATAAAGCGGCTTTTGAGCTCAACGTGCTTTATTGACAGCTCCGGCAGCAGTCGATGCAGAAACAGCTCACCGAAAGGTTTCACTTGAGCCAGTTAGTCCTTATGCAGCAGTTCGCTGCAGACATCATGAAACGTTTACATTCAGACTTGTCATTCGTTCGTTCGGGCATTTTTCTTGACAGGCTCAAAAAGAGGTGTTAACAGATTTTTGAAAATAAAGGCACGTAGCTCAGGGGGAGAGCGCTACCTTGACACGGTAGAAGTCGTTGGTTCAAATCCAATCGTGCCTACCAGTAAATTCAAGAGGTTATGGTTCATACCAAAACCTCTTTTTTGTTGTCTGCTACCATTTTGCTACCAGATGTTTCAAAAATGGTATTTTTCAACCTTCAAGCGCTATGTTTGATTGAGTTTTCATTTTACTGTGGTTTTGGATTCTATAAAGCTTTATATACAGATTTCATTATAACATGTTCATTGGAAGTCTTTTTTGATTGATTTCAAGACAAAAGTTTATTAATGATAAATCATGGATAGAAAACCTTTATCCACCAGAATTGAAAATAATCTCCAAAAAGAAGTAAAAAAACTCGCCATTGACTTGGAAAAACCTCTTAATGACCTCCTCGAAGAAGCCGTCAGGGACCTTCTCAAAAAATACGAAAAGAAGGGTAAAAAATAAAGATGTCAAAACAATACCCAGAATGCCCTTTATATAATCACGCTAACTGTAGAGAGATTGATAACCGGAAAATCTGCGCAATTGTCCGTGAAGATAAAAACTGTCTTAAAAAGTTGCACAAGTCGGCAAAGAAGGCCAAGGAATAACCTTTAATCGAGGTCGCCATGGACTGATTATCAAGACCCCATTTCTATAAAGAGGTGGGGTTTTGTTTTTGCATTGATGCCGATTAGATATCACATCATTTAAGGTTATGGGCCATATACTGGCAAGAGTACCAGTGATGTGACACAATTATAATTCCCGTTAAAGGGAGAACTTGATAAAGCAGCCAAGTCTTAATCAAAGAAATGGAGGAGGCTTGGATGGTCACAGACAATCAGGTGAGGATGCTAATGAAGTTGATACAGACAGAAAAGACATATGCGATAGCAGCTGCCAAGGCGGGTATGGATGAGAAAACCGCGCGTAAATAACGTCGTGTAGGCAAGTTTCCCAGTGAGATCAAAAAGAGGTTATATCTATTTGTGAAAATGTGGGGAAGAGAGATGGATATGATCTTATTTCTGAAAAGGGGGGAATAGGTGTATTGAACGATATTAAAACTGTGGATATTGCTGACGAAATAATCCAATATATGATGCAACTTAGGTAAAGGAAAAGATGAATTTGTTTTGCTATGGCTTCTTTTTATTATCTTTAACCTCGTCTTTTTTATACCGAGAATCTAATAGTTTTATCACTCTATCTGTAATGTCTATATCTTTTTGAAAATAAGGGGACCCAATTGCAGTCTTGATCAAAAGATAGCCTTCCTTTTTTCCTATTTCATCAACAATTTCTTGAATAATTTCAGTTGTGTAATTAAGTCTTTTTATTTCTTCTTCTCTTAAATCATTTTGGTATCTTCCCTTCAGTTTCTTAAAATCGTAAATTTTTATTTCTAATGTACGAGTTTTTTTATCAAATTCTTCCTTATTTGCGACCGAAGAGGTTTTCTCTAATGAGGATAGTTTTTCAAGTTCATTTTGCAGCTTTTGAATTTTCTTTCCTTTAGCTTCAAGGTCAACAGAAAAATTGGCACCGATATTTCTGAGTTCATTTTGCATTTTTTTACCAAGTAGCGATGTTTTAAGAACTTTTTGGGTATCTAATATAGCTATTTTGGCAACATCTGCACTATATGAAGGTATAATAAAAGTAATAATAATGAAAAAATGAACTAAAAAGAGTGATTTTAAATTACGCATCTTTATTTCCCCCCAAATGCACTAATGTTCCTTTATCAAATCTTAGCAGAAGACCACGAGCGTAGGCCATGGGTATCTACTTTTTGAGTGCAAGATATAAAAATTTGATAAACGTGTCAATAATTTAATGCTTAATACCCTAACGCGGATAAGCTGAAATCAAATCGGTTATAAAAGCAATATTTTGATATTATTAAATGGATACAAGGAGTAGCTGGTCATGCAGGACGACTGGACCGAAAAACTGTCATGTGCCATTCAGTGTCATGGGTGTGATGAGAAGATGGATTCAAAAGATCCCGGAATTTTTTCTGTCCTATGATCATAAAGCTATATGCATGGCATGCAAAAAAGAAGAAGAACAACGGCCGGACTACGAAAAAATTTCCAAAAATACAATAGGACAGTGTATGATCGATACGGAATTGCAATACAGTGATCCGGCGGGATACGGTTATCATCACTTCTATCCATACACGTGCTGATTTTCAAATTCTTAACCATCGGGTATCAGTGATTCATTTACAAGCCATCTCAAAAATACATCTAACTTGAGCGATTTTCGAGGTTGTCGCAGATTCAAGACGAAGCGCATGAAGCCAACCGCGAATAATATCGTTGGCAGACAGTCCTGGTAAAGAAATAACATGTTGACATTATCTTTAAAGGGATGTAGAAAATTCAACAAACCAGACCGACCGGTCTGTCTTTATGCGTTTCGCACCTAATACCTAAGTTGAGCGATTTTCAAGTTTGACACAGCTACAAGGAAGATGTTGTTTCGCCATAGTCGTCTATGCGGAACGGCATCTGACGCAGTAGATGCGGTGAAATTAGAAACGCTCAGCTTAGGTAATAATAAGGCAATAAAACCATGACATTGAAAGAGAAAATTATCCACGAAACCCTGCGCCAGTTTTCCACAAAAGGTTTTCTTTCCACATCGATTACCGACATTCTTGAAGCCGTGGGAACGTCCAAAGGCGGTCTATACAATCACTTTAAAAACAAAGAAGCCCTTTTTTTTGCTGCATTGAGCGAGGCACGAAAGATATGGCGGCAAAGGAACCTTGAAGGATTAAAGGATCTGGATCGGCCCATCGAAAAGATTAAAAAGCTGCTTGAAAATTACCGTGACCGCTACCTGGCCGATTCCGAAAACTTTCCTGGCGGCTGTATTTTTGTCACCCTTGCTGTGGAATTAAACGATCAGCGACCCCATTTGGCCCGGGAGATGAACGAGGGGTTTTTGAGGTTCAAGGGCATGTTGAAACGGCTGCTGGATCAGGAGAAAAATGCCGGCAATTTAAAGGACGAAATTGATACACAACAGGTTGCCGAACTGATTTTCTCAGGCATTCTGGGTGCCAGTGTCATGTATATTTCAGACAAATCAATGATTACTCTGGATCGGAATATCCGGTCTTTAACCCAATATTTGGAAATGGTTGTAAAATAAGAAGTGTATTTATATATAGCGTTTTTCGCTCAATTGTGGTGAGAATGAAAACTGTTGGGGTTGTAAATTCTAATATCTTTTAAACTTTAAAAAGAAAGACCCGTTGGTCTCTTGTCGAAAGGAGGTAAAGGTATGGATTTTTTGCTGTCAGAAAGAGAGGAACTTTTAAGAAAGTCGGTCAGGGAATTTGCCGAAAGTGAAATAACACTCAAGATTGAAACCATGGAAAAGACCGGCGAATTTCCGGTTGAATTGATGGAACCCATGGCAAAGTTGGGAATAACCGGAATCATTGCACCGCCGGAATACGGTGGGGTTGGGCTCGGTTATCTGGCCAGAACCATTGCCTTGGAGGAATTGAGTCGGGTGTGTGCGGCAATTTCCATGAGCATGCAGGTTCACCACATGGCCATTTCTGCGTTGAATGATTTTGGAACCGATGCGCAGAAACAAAAGTACATTCCGCCGCTGGCCAAAGGGGAAACCATGGGCGTTGTGGCCGTTACCGAACCTTCGGGAGGATCCGATGTGGTGGGGATGCAGGCAACCGCGGAACCCAAAGGGGACAAATGGATTCTTAACGGCCGGAAATGCTTTATCACCAATTCGCACACCTCTGATTTTTGGATCGTCATCGCAAAAACTTCCGAAGGTGCAAAAGGCCTGTCTGCGTTTATCGTCGAAAAGGATCATCCCGGTGCAAAGACCGGTCGGGTCGAACACAAATTCGGACTTCGGGGTGCCAACACCGGCGAACTGGTATTTGACAATTGCGAGATTCCCAAGGAAAATATTCTGGGACAGGAAGGCGGCGGTCTTGCCGTGGCTTTGAAAACCGTGAGCGAGTCCGGACGACCCGGTATGGCGGCCACGGCACTGGGTATCGTCGGTGCATGCCTTGAAGAAGCGGCGAAATTTGCCAGTGAAAGGGTGCTTTACGGAAAACCGATCAGCTCGCTTCAGGCCATCAGTTTTTATCTGGCGGAAATCTATACGGAACTCGATATATGCCGTCTGCTCTGCTACCGGGGAAGTTGGATGAAGGACCAGAATATGCGATGCGACGCTGAAAATGCCATGGCCAAGTCCTACACCTGCGATGCTGCCGTGCAGTGTGCCCGTAAAGCTGTTGAAATTCACGGTTCTTACGGCATTTTGCAGGAATACAAGGTTCAGCGACTGTTACGGGACGCCATGGTCACGGTGCCTGCCGGCGGAACCGGACAAATCGGCAAAGTCGTATTGGCGAGAGCTGCACTGGCTCCTTACAGAAAGAAAAGATAGGTAGATCTTCAATGAAACGTGTTATTGTTTGCATGAAGCCGGTCCCGGACCCAAAAGCATGGGACCGGCTCAAAATGGATCCCGTATCCAAGACCCTGATCCGTGAAGGAATCCCCAGCGTTGTCAATCCGTTGGACAAGCATGCCGTTGAAGCGGCCCTCGAAGTAAAGGACCTTTTCGGTGCTGAGGTCATCCTGTTATCCATGGCCCCTTTAGATACACGTCCGGTATTGCGTGAAGTTTTGGCAATGGGCGCTGACCGGGCGGTTTTACTTTCGGATAAGGCTTTTGCCGGATCGGATACTCTGGCTACAGCCCGCATACTGGCCCGAGGTATTCGCAACATCGGAGATTTTGATCTGGTCTTTTGTGGGAATTTTACGCTGGACGGCTCCACGGCTCAGGTTCCTTCCCAGGTGGCCGAACTTCTCGACGTCCCCAATGTCATGCATGTTTGCGACATGGATGTCTCGAAGACGGATCGTTTGCTGCTGACACAAAAAATCGAGCAAGGATTCGTCAAGCTTGAAGCCGAGCCGCCATTGCTTCTGTCCTTTACAAAAGAAGCCAATAAGCCGCGTTACATCTCTTTTATGGAGATACTGGCGGCTGAAAAACGTGACATTCACATCTGGGACAATTCGTTTTTAAATATGGACGAAACCCTCATTGGTCTTGAGGGTTCGCCCACCCAAATGGCGGATCTTTTGCTACAGACAAAAAAACGAAAGGGTATAAAGATAACCGGAAAACCCGAAGACATTGCCCGGGAACTAGCCGATAAAATCCATCAACTTGGGATTATCTGAAAAAGGAAATAGCTTGGTTCTTTGAAACAAATCGGTTTCAGAGGAGCTTCAGGTATAATTAAATTTTGGCTGGAAGCTGTCTGAGTGGATTAGGGATCGTTTTGAAAGAACCATCGGCGATTTAACTTTATGGATGAAACCCTCTTTTAAATCAGAGACCTTTATTAATAGCCCGGGCAGGTTCTTTCATTACGAGCACTTATTCACGAGTTCTTTCAGCAAAAATTTAATTATACCTGAAGCGGTAATGTTTTGAAAAGGCTAAGGTGTTACTGAAAAAGGAATTAAACCGTGGAAAAGCAACACATTGGTGTATTTGTCGAACAGCGCGGGGGTGTGCTTCACAACGTGGGTCTGGAGCTCATCGGAAAAGCGCGTGAGCTGGCGGAAATTTCCAAAGGAACGGTCAGTGTTTTTCTTTTGGGCAGGGATATTTCGGCACTTTCGGACGACTTGATCGCCTTGGGTGCCGATACCGTTCTGCTGGCCGACAGCCCGTTTCTGGAACCGTATCGGTTGCTTTCATACACATCCGTTCTTGCCCAAGCCTGCAAAACCTATAATCCGGATATTTTGTTGTTCGGGGCAACCCGTATGGGGATTGAATTGGCCCCCCGCCTTGCCGCCCGCCTCAAAACCGGCCTTTCAGCCCATTGCATCGATTTGCGTCTGGATTCCCAAGGGAGACTCCTTCAGGTGGTTCCGGGCTGGGGCGGCGGGGTGGTCGCCACCATTCTGTGCCCCCATCACCGTCCCCAGATGGCCACCGTGATGCCTGGAGTCATGAAGAAACTTACACCGACCAAGAGATCCGGAGAATGCATCATGTTGCCTGTGAAAGAAGATCTTCACAGATCCGGACCAAAGGTTCTTGAGGTTCATATCGAGGAACCCAAAGAGATGCCGCTGGAGGTGGCTGATGTGGTTGTGGCCGGGGGCTGGGGGATCGGTGACCGGAAAGGCTGGGTTCTTTTGGAAGATCTGGCCACCCTGTTGTGTGGTGCCGTGGGTGCCACTCGACCGCCGGTGGATGAAGGCTGGGTGTCGGAGAACCGGATGATCGGACAAAGCGGGAAAACCGTTAAACCCCGCCTCTATATTGGTGTCGGTATTTCCGGAATGTCACACCACGTGGTCGGCATGGATGAGTCCGATTGCATTGTGGCCGTCAATACGGATCCCAAAGCCGCCATATTCGAAGTCTCGGATGTGGCCGTTGTCGGAGATTACAGGGAAATTCTTCCACCGCTTGTGGAAGAAATCCGAAAAAGACTTCCTGAAGGTCGCATCGATACGTGTGAACCGACGCAATAAGGGAAAAAATTTGCTAAATATCTTAGCAGGTTTTCAAAAAATAAAAATCTTAGTGAAATTATCTTATCAATTCATATCCACGTTTCGAATATCCTAAGACGGGTTCATTCGAAAACAACAGCCCATTCTATTGTATTTGTAAAACAAAACATGTTCTTCCTAAATTTTCATATTGAGTTTCAACTTATAAAACGTTAAAAACTGCAAAACCATTTGGTAGGGGTTCTATGAGACCGTTGGATAATACTGCTCCGTTAAGCATTTGTCTGTTAAGTTACAGGAGCCATCCTTACTGTGGCGGGCAGGGGGTTTATGTGAATCACTTGAGCAAAGCCCTCAAGGCTTTGGGCCATCAGGTCGAGGTGGTTTCAGGGCCACCTGCTCCTCAGCTCGATAAAAAGATAAATCTTTTTCAGCTTCCCGGCCTAGATCTTTATAACCCTGCTGATCCTTTCAGGATGCCTTCTTTAAAAGAGCTTTCAGATCCCGTTAACCTTATGGAGTGGCTGGGCGTTTCCACCATGGGATTCCCGGAGCCGCTCACATTCGGGATCAGGGCGTATCGATTTTTAAAAAAAAGAACATCCAAATACGATATCGTTCACGACAATCAGAGCATCTCATACGGTATTAGGTCCATTAACAGGTTTATTCCAACCATTGCCACAATTCATCATCCGATTACGGTGGACCGGGACCTGGCCGTAAAAGCGGCTTCGTCGTTTTGGGGAAAGATTAAACAGTTGAGGTGGTATTCTTTCATCGGTATGCAAAAAAAGGTGGCCAGGACCTTATCCCACATCATCACGGTTTCCAAAAGTTCTATGCATGACATCGGCAGGGATTTTAACATACCGCTGCAGCGGTTTAAAGTCATCCCCAATGGGATCGATACGGATCTGTTTCATCCAATTCCCGAGATTAAAAGAAAAAAAAATCGTATCATTGTTACCAGCAGTGCCGAAACGCCCTTAAAAGGACTCCATTATCTTCTGGAGGCGGTGGCTGAAATCTCCACAACTCGTAAAATCAAACTCGTTGTCGTCGGCACCCTGAGAAAAAACGGTGATATCGAAAAACTCTTAACAAAACTGGGCATAAAAGAGTGTGTTACATTTACGGGCCGCATTGAAAATGATGCCTTTGTTCGAAACTATGCAAAGGCTTTTCTCGCAATTGTTCCGTCCGTATACGAGGGATTCGGTTTCCCGGCAGGAGAGGCCATGGCGTGTGGCCTTCCGGTGATCAGCACTACAGGCGGGGCTTTGCCCGAAGTGGTGGGGAATGCCGGAATACTGGTTCCACCCGCAAATCCCAGGGCGCTGGTTAAGGCGATCCTGACCCTGATGGATCATCCTGAACATGCCAAACAAATGGGGCGTGCAGGTTTTAAAAGGGTTCGAGATCGATTTACATGGAAGAGGGCGGCTGAAATGACCGTTGAGGCTTATAGGGAGACCATTCGTGATTACCGTCGACCTTAACCGGCTTTGCAAGTCTGACCCGAACCGTTTGGCCGGTTGCCGGATACTGGATATCGGGTGCGGAACAGGACGACATACCTGTGCTGCATTTAGATTCCCGAAGGTTGTTGCCATGGGTATAGACATTAACTTTGATGATGTTGTTGAGACAAAAAAAAGGCTGGATACGCATAAAGAACTTGGAGACCATGGGGGTGGCGAGTGTGTGGTTTCTGTTGCCGATATATGTGAGCTTCCTTTTAAAGGCAACTTTTTTGATCTTGTTATCTGCTCGGAGGTGCTGGAACACATTCAAGACCACAAAACCGCAGTCTCTGAAGCTGTCAGGGTGTTAAAGCCGGGTAAGACCCTTGCAGTCAGTGTTCCACGATATCTCCCGGAGCGAATCTGTTGGGCGCTTTCCGACAATTACCATACTGTCCGTAACGGGCATGTTCGTATCTATAAAAAAAAAGCGCTGGTTGATCTTTTGGAAAGTGCGGGTCTGACTCGATGGGGATTTCATTTCGCCCACAGCCTTCATGTGCCTTACTGGTGGCTGAAATGCATTGTGGGACCAGAACGTGAAGATTGCAGGCCGGTCAATGCGTATCATCGTCTTCTGGTATGGGATATGATGAAAAAACCTTGGATCACGCAGTTTTTAGATAAAATACTCAATCCCATCCTGGGAAAGAGTATTGTGCTATACCTGAAAAAGAAGAAAAGTAATACGTCGGTCACAAAGACACGAAAGGCCTAATTATTTGAGGGGTCGGGGAATTTTTTTAAATAGTCGCTCCATGGATAATCTTTTTTTAAAACGCGTGAACTCGTGGCAAGGGCTCGTAAAGAAAGAACAGGAACCCATCTTTGACAAATCAATAGGTTTGCCACACAATCTGTAATTTATTTTAAAGATGTGATTTCGGCATGCGCCTGTTCTTTCTAACGATCCCTAAGTCACTCAAACAGCACCCGCTTTAAAAAAAGATCATCCATTCCGCTCTCCGAGGCGTAGGCTCTACGAGCCGGAGGCTAACATCAAAGGATTTAGAAGAAAAACTCCCCGAGGGCTCAATTATTTTACCTTATAAAAATTTCCCGGCCTGCTACACTGTATTGACGTTGCTGAAAATTAAGGGTGCGAAACATGAAGTGATTATTTCTGGAGATTCTGAGGGATATCCCGGGAGTTATATCACTATATAATATTAAAGAATTAAAGTTTAAAGTTAGCACTTACTGCTAAAGGAAAAAGGGCCTGATTTTTTCAGGCCCTTTTTCTATTGACAGTTCAATTTTTTGAGTATGATATCACAACTTCTGAATCCACTTTCAAAATGACGGATACATTGCAGAACTCACAAGGTTAGCTCAGGTTGTGATATCGTATTATGTTATCACAGAAAAATCAGGTGCTTGATACTTGCTCTTTATTGCAGGTATCACAACATTTTTAAGCCTCTGATAAATACAGTTTTTAGTATCTATCAGCAATTGAGGCCATTTTCGATAAGTTGGAGAGTACCAGAATAAAGTCAAGCAAAAAA
>RCNC010000267.1_pt1 | contig 31559 bp, 22 predicted proteins | sample 2041301 | NCBI WGS metagenome assembly RCNC01 (sample SAMN09708231, study PRJNA481090) | Marine sediment metagenome, whole genome shotgun sequencing project. | biome: marine sediment; feature: ocean; material: sediment; isolation source: Sewage treatment plant 13A marine sediment (STP13A) ... | reverse complement strand
CGCTCTGGCTCGCCTTCAAGTAATGCGAGATAGGCCTGGAAATCCAGCATGCCGGTGCCGATGCGTCGATATAGCGTGTCCGGGTCCGACAATGAGGCTTCGAGCATGGCTTCGATTATTTCGGGCGCCGCCGCCGGATCCTCAGCAAGCGCGGGGTCAAGATAGAGCGCCGCCGCTTTGACCAAACGAGCTTCCCCCGAAGTTGGTTTGATCGCCAATGCGCGGTCGGCAAATTCACGCGCCGCGGCATAATCTCCCATGGACAACATGGTTTCTGCGGGAAATGTATACGACTCCGGATCGCTGGGATCCGTCCATATCGTCGAAATAAGTTGATCTGTGGCCGCCGCCAACTTGCCGGTGTCTGCGAGGAACCTGCCGTACAACGCTGGTGGCGACGGAGCCTCAGGTGCCAGTTCAATCGAGCGCCGCCATTGCGCGTCCGCTTTTTCAAACTGCAACAGACGTTCGAATCTTCTCGCGATGGCTACCGGGAACCAGTAGTTCAACGGATCATTTTGCGACGATTGTTGCAAAAGTTCGATGGCCTGTAATGTATCTTCCCGACCCGAATTCAATGAGTTGACGTAGTCCTGGGCTATATCCGTGTCTGAAGGATTAATATCGTAGGCCTGGCGAAGGTCATTCGATGATTGGATTCGATCGCCCAGGAAGAAATTCGCATAGGCGCGAGCGCGATACCACTCGCCGGTGTTGCCGGCACCATGTTCTTTTGCCGTTTCAAGCAATGCCATCGCCAATTCAGCGCTTTCCTCATTGCCGAGCATGCCGATGACGCCGCCATCGAGATACGCTTGTGCTTTTGTTACGTAGAGAAGACCGAATTCAGGATCAAGTTGGATGGCTCGATCGAGCCATCGATGCGATTTCGTAATTGTCGAAAATGTATAGTCAATCAGCGCTTGTTTGGACCTGAGATAAAGATCGAACGCTTCGCTATTGCTGAATGCAGGGGAATCGACATTGGTTACGACGAGGGTCAGCTTTAGTTCATCGGCGATTGCCCTGGCAACCTCCGATTGCACATTCAGGATGTCGACAAGGTCGCGGTCGTACGTGTCGGACCACAGGTGATAACCAGATTCCGCCTCGATCAACTGCGCTGTGATTCTTACCTTGTCGTTCTCTCTTCTGACGCTTCCCTCGAGGATGTGAGTAACGTCAAGCGTTTCCGCAACGGTCCGCAAATCGAGATTCTGGCCTTTGAACTGGAATGACGATGTTCGGCCAATGACATCCATAAATTTCAGTCGGACAATCGAATTGAGTATTTCCTCGGTGATGCCATCGGAAAAATATTCGTTGTCGACGTTGCCGGACATATTGACGAATGGCAAAACAGCCAGAGATGGCGCCACAGCCAGGTCCTCGACTTTTTCGCCACCCGTTTGCCGATCCCAGGCGAAATAGGCAACAGCAACAACAAGAACAGCAATGATGGCCCGATCGAGCTTGCGACCGGTGTTGTGTGTAACGCTCGCGCTTCGATCGACTTCCCTGGTGCTTTTCAGGCCCTCGGGTGTGAGTTCAAATGCCCACGCAAAAAACACGGCAATGGGCAGGCCGATTGCGAGGCCCAGCATGAAGACCTGCATCACCCATTCCGGGGCGCTGACGTTTTCCAGTACCAGGTCAGTGAATTGCAGGATCAGCCACGCCACCACGATATAGGCGACACCTACGCGGAAAACATTGCGTCTTTTAAGTTCGTTGAACAGACCTGCCATCAAACTGGTTTCCTTACCGTCTGGGAAGCGAAACTACACGTAAGTCGCTGAAAATGCACCGATAGACGTACTGATTGGTTGGACGCCAGTTTGCAGATTATCTGTCTAAATCGCCAAAATCGCCATAAAATTCAAAGGTTAAGGCCGAACGCGAGTCGTTATTGCGTGTTTATTGCCTCTTAACAATGACTTGCGCTGCCGCGACCTGGTTTGCCCTGTTTATCCACGGCCGCATAATTCGGACAAATGATAACGCGTAATTAAGGGGACAGTGACCATAACTATTGATTTGCTGAATTAGAGTGACCGAGCGAGTCCATGGGACGGATCATTGCCGTAGAGTTATGGTCACTGTCCCCCTGTCCATGGCCCCCTGTCCGTAGAGTTATGGTCACTGTCCCCCTGTCTCCGTCCCCTTCTCTCCAGGTGTAACAGCGGCGACGGGTGGTAGAGGATATGGTGGTATTGTCTGTTCATATTCTTGAACCACAGTTGAGGGAACAATCGATGCGTCGCGTAGCAATCCTGTCATGCATTGTCCTGGTGAGCAGCGGGCTGTTAGCCCAGGACAGTCCATCTAATCCGATGACCGAATTCGGCACTACTGCCAGCAATGTCTTTTTCTACTATGAAGATGTCGAGGCAGCGACAAAATTTTACAAAGAGGTAATGGGCTTCCACGTCGCGGCAGATTATGGTTTTGCGAAAATCATGCAGGTCGCACCGAAATCGTTTATTACGCTCGTCGATCACACAAAGGGTATGCATTCGGCAGATGAGCCGAAAACGACCGCCATTGCCCTGGTCACAGATCAGCTCGACCAGTGGTGGGATTACATACAGACGCAGGACATCGAGATTCGCTCAACGGCATATACGCCGCGAGACGGAAGTGCCCACGATGGATTTGTCGCCGTTGATCCGGAAGGCTATTTCCTGGAGTTTGAACGCTTCAACCAGCACCCGGAAAACGAGCGCTTCATGCCCCTGCTCGATGCGACGGAAACACTGTATGCAGATGCTGCATCCAATGTGCCGCAAGGACTGGGCTTCAAGGCAACGGTGGTGTGGTTCTATTACAAGGACATGGCCGCAATCCAGCGCTTCTACGAGGACGTGATGGGATTTGACCTCGTCGCCGACCAGGGTTGGGCGAAGATATACCGCATTGGTCCCACGGGATATTTTGGGCCGGTGGACGAACAGCGCGGGATGCATAATTTCACGGAGAAGAAAGCGGTCACGCTGTCGTTGATTACCGGTGACATTGATAGCTGGTACCGGTTCGCGACTGACCACAGTGCGATAGAGATGCGCTCAGAAAAAATTTCGGATACGGAGCGATACCGCGCGTTCGTCGGCTACGATCCAGAGGGCTACTACCTCGAGTGGGACGTGTTCAAATCAGTCACGGAAAATGAAAAACTGGTTCAGGCGATTAGCCAACAGGAAGAATGAATCCCAAGCCCGGGAGCCGAGGCGTTTACCGGGTGCCGGGCACGACTTAGTTTACTTATTTAGCCGCTGCCCGGCACCTGAAATCTCCGTGATTAGTCGGCATAAAGTGTGATGCTCAACGTGTTCGGGCCAATGGAACTGTGAAAACATGGTTGCAACGGCGCAGTCATCAGGTGATTCACATGCTCAGGAAATTGTTCGTATTGGTCGTGCTAACCAGCCTCTCAAGTGGGGCGCTCGCACAAAACATGACGCTGAGAATGGCCAATGGCGACTTTCAGATCAGCAATACCTTCAGCGACGTCGACATCTTCGACATTCGCATTGAGATCGCCGCGCCACTGGCAACCGGCGTTTACAACAACCCCGATATTATCGACGTAACCTACCAGGTCATGGGCAATCTCGTTCCCGGAACGCCGTCAGGATTCCCGGCATTCAACCTCGAGCGCTCAATGACCGGCACAGAGTTTTACGCCCAGGGAAGTTCGCTGAGTTTCGAGATCTCGCCCAATGCAGTATTGGCCGACGGCGTCCAGGTCGCTGAACTCGTCGGCGCTGGCGTTGTGTTCACATTCAATGCGCGCGAGATCGATAACAGACGCTTTCACCCTGCGTTGTTCGAACTCAACACAGACGGCACGGGCCGTATTCAGAATTCCGATAATATTCACACACTGGACCCACTGAACGAAGTGGACTTCGGTGAGGAATACATCACAGACCTGATGTTCGACCCGGGTAACACGACAGTAATCGCGCCACCCATCCCCATCGATTCCGGTGGCGGCAGCGGTTCTGTGGTTGCGCCGGAATTGCTTATGATGCTCACGCTGATTTTGTTTTATCGGAGACAACGAAGAAACAAGATCTAAAAATCGGCTGCCCGCCATATCCATTGGCACCGTACTAAAAAGAATTGTAGGAGCCCGCCGAGCGGGCGAATGCGCCGAGTTATTCGTAAGCCGGTGCCAGCCACCACTTAATTCTAAAGACACCCTCATTGGCGGGATTACGATATTTAGAGACTATTGATTAAAGACCTGGATTCCACACTTAAGATGAACTCCGCATCGGCATCGGACCAGATTTCCAGCGCTGCATCGAGCGCCTCGCGGCCAGCCTCTTTATCGCCCGCTGCCGCGTGTACCTTGGCGTATACCAGTTTCGCATGACCGTTGGCAGGGAATACTTTCAGGAGGCCTTCAAGGCGCTCTCGTGCCTGATCGATTTCCCCAGCCTCGAGATAGAGCTCTGCCAACATCACGTGCAGCGACGACGCGCTGAGATTATCCTGAAATAGCTGGATAAAAGACTGGCCCAACAGTTCGCTGGCGCGATCCAGGTGCGGGATGGCAACGTCAAATTTCTCATCCCAGATGGCCACCTGGGCCATTTGCATTTCGGCAAATGGCTGCAGAATCGGGGGCAATTGATCCTGAGACTCCAGAATCCTGTTGGCCCAATCGCGATAGGCATCACGATTATTAGCAGCGTGATAGATGGTCGTATAGGTAAAGTTCATATAGGCGTCCATCGGCGCCTGCAGTTGTGCAGTGATTTCGTCGGCTATCGCAATAGCCTCATCAGTCCTGCCTAACAGAACCAACAAGGATGATTGTTGGCCTTCGATGCTCAACAAGCGAATCATTGGTGGCATGAATCCCTTTGCAATTTCGTTGATCTCGGTGTGCAGCGCCATGGCACTTGCAATCTGGCCTCTGACATACGCAACCTCCGCACGGGCAGCAAGCACCTGGACGCGCTGTTGTGGACCCAAATCGTCGTTAAGTTGCCGATCCAGTCGCGCTTGTGCCTGCTGGAAATAGCCCCTGCGAGCCTCCAGCCGTGCAAGTCCGATTTCTGACTCAAGTGGGCTGTCGGATAGGATCGCCGCATCCTCCAGCGCTACCTGGGCCGCCTCCAGGTCACCCAAAGCCTGGTAGACACTGGCGAGCTGCAGGTGAGCGTCGCCGTCATCCGGCTCATGGTCCAGAAAATTCCTCAGGTAGCCTGCCGCAGCCGCAAGATCTCCGCGCTGTTGTTCCAGCTCCGCCTTTTGACGGAAAATCCCGAAATCCATCGGATCGATCTTGAGGAGATGATCATAGGCAATACTTGCCCGTTGCAATGACTCCTCGGTACCGCGAAATCGGTTTATTCGCGCCATCGCCTGGAACGCCTCGGTGCTGTTTGGCTGCACCTGCGTCCAAATTTCGACGACTCGTTCTCCGCGTTCGTAGTCGCCGTCGAAAATGTAACGATTGGCCTTGAGAACGAATTTGCTGGTCTCGGACAGTCGATAGCTATTCTTCAACGCTTGCGACGCTGCCGCGCGCGCCGACTCAATATCACTATTCAAATAGTGGGTCAGCGACAGAACGCCGCTGGCCTCGGCGAACTTGGGATCGATCTCCACCGCGGTCTGCAATTCAGAAATGCCTTGCGGATAATCATTACTGACATCCAGCGCTATCTGGCCGTTGATGAAGTGCTCTATGGCCTCCAGTGAATCGCTGAAATGCTGCCCGATCGGGTCATCGCTCTGGTTGTCGCTCGGTTCAATCTCAAGATAGCCCAACACGGCAACGCTGACATCGTCGATCGCGGTCAGCCAGTCGTTACCTGTAACGGAATGCGAGCCGATCTCGGCGCCACTCGCTGCATCGATCAGCGTGACTTCAACTGCTATTGTGCCCCCGACCTCTGAAAAGCTGCCAACAATCAGGGCGGCGGTGTGCCGGTCCCTGGCTATTTCCACTCTCAGTCCCTGGGGTTCATCGATGAACGACGAGTAACCTTTGTTTCTCAGTTCGTTTCTCATCGCAGACGAATCGAAGGGCGTCTCGACGGTGATGACCGGGGACACACGATTCAAATCGTGCGCCAGCATTAGTGGCAGGCCATACGAGAGCCAATCAAGATCACTATTACCTGACTCGTTTCGCCAGAAAAAACCGATCACTGCCTTGTGATGACCCTGCCTGGCTATCTCAAACTCCTGGACTACGCCGGTCTCATCGGAAATCTGGACCGTCTCCGTCGCTGCTTCCACTTCCAGCAACGGGCTCAGGAAATACAGCGCACCCAGCGCCAGCAGGAAATTAAGGGAAATCGTCACTCTTTCCGATTTCGTCCACTGATCTTTGCCCGGAGCTCCGTGGTTATAGGAGAACAATATAACGGCCGGCAACATCACCAGCATGACCACGAAAACGTACGAGGTAAGTGCGCCCGGCAGGTTGAAGCGTTCCGTCACCCAGTCACCCAGCTCGATCACGAGCCAGGTCGCCGCGATATACATGCCGACGAACTGCGGCACACGGCGATGTATCAGGCTTTCAGATATTGGGGGCTTTTCGGTCATTTCTGCGGACACGTGGGCAAACAAAGGGAAGGAGTATATCTGACATCGGGCGCTCCAAATCAGATAGCCGGTGCCAGGCAGCTCTTACCTGACTTATTCTGCAAACGCCGGCGCGAGATTGGGTACCCTTTGAATATACAATCTATGCATTGCTGACCGGAGCAACGGGGGCACACTATAATTCAGCTAACCAACGAAAAATCTGCTGCCCGGCACATCGATTCTCCGTCAATCGCGGCTGGAAACCGCTCCCACGGCATCTCAGTTGGCAACGTGCTAATTAGAATGGCAGGAGCCCGCCGTACGATAGTTAAGATCGATTAAAAGTCGCCACGATCTGTCCATCGGTACGGGCGAATGCGACCCTGTCATTCGCCGCAAACATGCTGCAACGTTCGTGTGCTAGCCTCCCATCAAGGAATCATTTTTTCCTTTCAGCATATCGAGAGAAGATCTGTGCAAAAACTATTCGCCCTTACATCATTCTGTTTTCTGGCAGCATGCCAGCAAGCTTCGCCGCCGGCAGTTAGCGAGCCGGCAGTCGACAATACCCTCGACGTTATCCTCAGCGGCGGCACCGTCGTCGACGGTCTGGGCAACCCGCGTTTCAACGCGAGTGTTGGCATCAAAGACGAGCGCATCGTCGTGATTTCCAACTCGGGGCTGGCCGGTGTCGATGCGAAAGAAGTTATCGATGTCAGCGGGCTTATCGTGTCGCCCGGCTTCATCGACAATCACGCACACATTCAGACGAGCATCCATGAGCACCCGCTGGCAGAGAACTTCACACGCCAGGGCATCACCACGATCATCGCCGCGCTGCACAGCGGCGACCAGCCGTGGCCGCTTGACGAGTATGCATCGTCTCTCGTGGTTGCACCCAATGTCGGTTTTTTCGCCGGGCATACCTGGACGCGCATGCAGGTCCTCGGCCTGGAAAATCGCGCGCCGGATCACGACGAGTTGCAGGCAATGCGCGACCTCGTTGAAGAATCGATGAAGCAAGGAGCACTCGGCCTGTCGACCGGCCTCCTCTATGTCCCCGCGAATTTTGCCGAGACAGAGGAAGTCATCGAGCTGGCGAAAGTTGCTTCAGCTTATGGTGGCATTTACGTAACGCACATGCGCAACGAGGCGACCGGACTACTGGATTCGGTCAACGAAACAATCCGCATCGCGGACGAGGCCAACATTCCGGTACACATTAATCATCACAAGGCGGTTGGTGTCACTCAATGGGGATGGTCGGAGCAGAGCCTGGCACTGATCGACGCTGCGCGCGCAAGTGGGGTGGACATCATGCACGACCTGTATCCTTACACGGCATCCAGCACCAAATCGGCAGTCCTGTTTCCGCAATGGGCGCTGGCCGGCGGACCCGAAGCGTTCGCGAAGCGCATCAACGATCCCGAACAATTGCCTGTTATAAAAGAGGAGATGCGGGAGATATTCCTGACGGAACGCACCGGGGGCGATCTGCGCAGGTTGCAGTTCAGGGTGTTGCCGACGGACGAGTCCTACAATGGCAAAACAGTTGCCGACATGGCCGAAGACCGCGGTCTGGAGAACACTGTCGAAAACGGCATCGATCTCGTTATCGAGTTGCAGTTACAGGGTGGTTTCTCAGCCATCTTTCATGCAATGGATGAGCAGGATGTCATCCGCATAATGCAGCATCCACTCGCGATGATAGAGACGGACGGCGACCCGGTCAGCTACGGCGATGGCTATCCGCACCCAAGAAGCTATGGTGCGTTTCCGCGCGTCCTCGCCCGCTATGTGCGGGAGTTGGGTGTGCTCACCCTGGAGGAAGCGATTAAGAAGATGACCTCGATGCCAGCGGATCAATACAACCAGAAAGACCGCGGCAGGATCATCGCAGGCGCTTATGCCGACCTCGTGGTGTTCGACGCGGACAAGATACAGGACCAGGCGACATACACCGATCCACACCGTTACCCGACCGGCATCGAACACGTCATGATCAATGGCAAATTCGTCATCAAATCGGGCGCCCTCACCGGCGAGCGCCCGGGGATGTGGATCAAAGGCCCTGCGCGGCCTGACCGGGTTACTATTAATAGTGTCCCTTAAACAGGCGATCGCCCGCTGGGCGGGCTCCTACAATTCTATTTAGCAATGTAGGAGCCCGCCCAGCGGGCGATGTCTCAAATCAATGTCAAATTAGGACACCCAATAATTTCTTCGTACTGTTGCGAATTTTTTCCGAAAAAAACTGACTGACCAAATTTCCCGGTGTCCTGAATTTGTCCCCTGAGCTTGTCGCAGCGGTCTGGTAGTTTAGGTTGGCGCGCTTTTATCACCCTGGTACGGAATGTCTTGTTATGCCTCGATATCGAATAACTTCGCTGCTGTTTACCAATGACGTTGAAAGTGCCTACGACCCGATTCCGGCATTTTGGCTGAGAGTGTCAAGTGGACCATTCCTGCTAGCTGGGGAAGTTGCCGGGTCATCATTTTCGGCGACGATGGCTCAAACTTTAATGTGTTGGAGGAACAGGACACCGCCTGAGTCCCTTTTGGCGTTGAACGGCTCGCGCTCACTCCAAGCCAGCCAGTACTTAAGATAGACTATTCTTGACACATCGACGCTAGCGAACGCGGTAGAATTTCCTTCTTTTGACTCCACACAAGTGCGTAACCTGACTATTTTGCCAAATCCCAGCTACCCAAGTTCCCGATGGCTCACCTCGCTCCTGCTCGCAGCCTGGCTGTGTCTGGCCGGCTGTGCCCACGAGGAACCGATCCTCATCGAAGACGTTAAGTATTTCGACGGCGATATGCCCGCTGACTTCAGCGGAGTCTGGGCCCGTGACTACACCCGCAGCGATAATATTAATGACGTATTGCGCGACGCCTACTACGAGTTAGGCAGAAAAAGTGGCCAACGCGATTCGGTGGGACCGGTTGCGACGGAAAGAGACATGTCGCGGTTCATGCCGATCGTCCGACTGGTCGAGCTCATTACGAGAGCGGACGAACTGACGATCTCGCAGACGGAGCATGAGATTCTTGTCGAACGAAGAGATGACTTCTCGCTCATGTGTGCATTCTTCGATGGCATTGCGAAACCCACCGATAGCGCTTTCGGCAGGGAATCCTGCGGTTGGGATGGCGATCGGCTTATCTCGGTCAACGACTTTCCAGACGGGTTGCGCGTGGTCCATCAATTCCAAACGTCCGCAAATCGAAAACAACTGCGCGTCATTACCACCGCGACATCGAATACGGCGCCGATGCCTTTCACGATCAGCCATTTCTACTGGCGCATCGAAAAGATTCCGGGCAAGTTCGAATGTATCGAGACGCTTAGCATGAAACGAGTCTGCAGCACCGGCAAGCTGGCGCTGTGACCGGGCGCGTCAAACATCGGCTGGCCGCGGCAACACTTGTCGCCATCGTCATTGCGGCGGCTTTGCCCGCTGCGCTGGGTCAATCCGCCCCGACTTTGGTCGCCACGACCAACGACGGTAAGGCTTTGAATGTGACCATCCCTGTTTTTGATCCGGGCATACCCGACGATCCTTCAGTGTTTCGGCAGCAGCAGGTGTTTCCCCGCATTCGTGAGATCGAAGCAAAACTGATGCCATTTCTATTGCGCGAGGCCTTGGTGGAGTCACAACAGTGGGGCGCAGTGCGAGTGGCGATGGAACCGGATGAAGCGGCCGAATTGCAGCTGTTTGGAACAATCGTCCACTCGGACGGCGACCGACTGGATCTGCGGATCCGTGCTGTCGACGCGACAGGACATACGTGGTTCGACAAAATAGTTTCCGGCCAGGCGAATGAAGAGCCCGTTGAGCAGCAGGTTGATGCGGGCACTCCGGAGTTCAAGGGGATCTACGTCGAAATCGCTATAGAGCTTGCGGCAGTGCGCGATCGCATTGGCGACGCAGCGGTATCGAACATCAAGGGTACGTCACTGATGCGTTACGCCAGCGAATTGGCACCGAGTGCATTCGACGGATACCTCGAGCAAGCCGACGATGGAACGGTGCGATTGCTGCGATTGCCGGCGCGTAGTGATCCCATGCTTGTTCGTATTGAAACCATCCGCAATACCGAGTTCCTGATTACAGACACTGTGGACGCCAAGTTCAAAGAATTTAATGCTGACCTTGCGCGTACCTATCGGGTTTGGCGGGAGTACCGTCGCAAGTACGGCGATTACGAGGCCTGGAATGTCCGCTTTGCGGAAGATGGGCCGGACGAAGCCGGACGCGGCAGCTGGGAGTCGATCAAGCATTTATACGATGCCTACAAGTACGATCGGGTCACAGCTCAGGAAAGGGATCGCCTTGCTGTAGCCTTCAACAGCGAAGTCGCAGCTACCGTTGATGCGATGGAAACCCGGATTGCAGAGCTCACCCTCTGGGTCGAACGGGGATCCCTCGAATGGAACAGCCTGTTGGAAGAACTGTATGAGCTGGAGACGAACCTGACGGAGTAAGGTAACCAGCTTCCGCAGTCCCCTGCTCTGCTTACCTGCCTGGCAGCGGAAAAGATGCCGGGTCACTGCTGTCCCATGCACTCAAAATTGGTGCACGAATGAAGCATCAAGTTGATTTGAATTGCCCGCAATCGCCCGCTGGGCGAGCTCCTACATTGCTAATTAGAATTGTAGGAGCCCGCCCAGCGGGCGATCTCCCAAGTCCGCGAAAATACCGGACCATCGCGCCAATGCTTCAGCCCTCGACCAGTAAAATGATCTCAATAGGACAGCAGTGGTTCCGGGTTTATAATGACAACAAATAAAGCCAGTACGATTTGTATTGAATTGATGGGTGTCCTCAATTAACTCAATTCATCGATTTTTTAAAAGTCCAACTTCCTTTAGCACCTTCTGCCCTTCGCCGCTCCAGCGCTTATAATTAGCTATGATGCAACGCGAAAATAATACTAATAAATCCTTGGGGAAACCATGAAGAACGCAGCGATCGTACTGATACTTCTATCCGTGGCCGGGTGCGCGCGATCCGATGCCGAGACCGTACTCATGCCGGGCCAGCCTGTATCCGCAATGCTGGAGGTTCAAGAGCAGGCAGACTATGCGACCGACCTCGAGGCGAACAACTTCGTGTACGGCGAGGTCGACCAGATTGACTTCGATCTCAAGGTCACGGTGCTGGATCCAGACGGCAACATCGTAGACACATTCGACGGGCCGGCGCGAGGCGCCGAGCGAATCCGGTTTGAAAGCAAGATGGCTGGCCGATTCACAATCCAGATCGAGGGTTTTGAAGATGAGTCGGGCAGCTACAGTATTGCGCTGCACCGCATTGAGCCGGTCGCAACGGAGCCTAAGGAACGGCTGGACCAGCTACTCTCGCCGTATGCCGGTGACACCACACCAGGCGCAATTATTGCGGTCATTCGCGGCGGCGAGGTCGTCCATCACCAGGCCGTGGGTATGGCGAACCTGACTTTCGACATTCCGTTTGATCGGCAGACAGTATCCAATATCGGCTCCGTCTCGAAGCAGTTCACCGCGCTTGCGGTGACGAAACTCGCTGCGGATGGTCTGTTGTCTCTCGACGATGATGTACGCGAACATTTTCCGGAGATACCGGATCTCGGGCATGTCGTAACCGTCCGGCAGATCCTCAACCACACGAGTGGTTATCGCGAGTTCCTGAATCTCCTGTTCATGTCTGGCGTGCGTCTGGACAACGGCGATTTCATTAGCCGGGATGAGGTCTTGCGTATTCTCGAACGGCAACCGGCACTCCAGGACGAGCCCGGCAGTCGCTATAACTACAACAACACGGCCTATTCCCTGGCCGCCCTGCTCGTCGAGCGAATCACCGATACGCCTTTCCAGGTGTGGGTGAATGAGAATGTTTTTACACCGCTGGGGATGACTCAAACCCGAATTCGTTCTCACACCGGAGAGATCATACCCAATGCGGCCGAGGGCTACATTTATTCGGATGAGGCACCGTATCGGATCGGCGTCGATCTCGGCGGCGGCGGCGGCGCGACGATGGGTCCGGGTGGCGTCTATACGACGGTCGATGATCTCGCCCGGTGGATCGGCAACTTTAAATCGGGCCAGGTCGGCGGGAGTGATGTGATAGCAGAAATGATGACGCCACAAATTGAAATGCCCGGCACGGATCGTTATTACGGACTCGGGCTGGTCGTCGACAAGCAGCGCGGCCTGTCGCGCGTCTGGCACGGCGGAGCGGATACGGCACACAGAGCGGAGCTGCTTTACTTCCCGGAGATTGATGCGGGCGTCGTTGCAATGAGCAACAACGGATCATTCGATTCATCGATTGCGCGAGATGTCGCTGGCGTGTTTTTCGCGGCAGACATGGAAGCCGAAGAGCCGGCCGAAACCGTTGCGGAAACGACGGACACGGCGCCTGTTTCTGATATCGACGCTGCCGCTTTCGAAAAATTTGTCGGCCAGTACGAATTAAACGACTATCCCGGTGTCGTCGTCATCGTATCGCAGGATGAGGACAACGTCTTTGTCCAGAGCCCCGGCGGCAGCAAACAACCAGCCTCACCACTTAGCCCGACAAGCTTAAGCCTCAGCGCGGATCAGAGTCTCGAGTTCAACGTAGACGAGAGCGGCGTGGTGGAATCCATGACGATAAAAGATGGCGGCGAGATGATTGCAACGAAGCTCGAGGACTGGGCACCTGCTCGCGCTGATCTCGCGACCTATGCGGGGCGTTACTTTAGCGAGGAACTGGATACGGTTTACACGATTGAGATGGGCGATGACGGCCTTGTTCTGCGACACAGGCGACTGGACGACGTCGAACTGACGCCCAAAGTAACGGACACGTTCAACGGCTCGGGCGGCATCGCCGAGGTCAAATTTATAAGAGGTGACGACGGAGCGTTGAGCGGACTGATGGCGTCAAACATACGGACGCTTAACGTCTGGTTTAAAAAACAGGACTAGGCGATGGTGCTCTGCCCATTTTCTTGCCTTCTCTGTAAATGTACTGGCACGAAGCAGAGACATGGCTCTGAATCGTAACCACGAGGAAACACAATGCAAACTCTCGACAAGCTCATATACCGGATCACAATATTGGCTCTCTGCAGCGTCGGCTCGTTGGCGCAGGCTGACACCGTCCTGATCACCGGTGCCAACAGCGGTATCGGGCTGGAATTTGCGACGCAATACGCCGCAGACGGGTGGCACGTCGTTGCGACTCACCGGCGCGATACGACGCCGGACACACTTGCAAAACTGGCAGCCGAATACGATAACGTGCAGATCGAAAAGGTCGACGTCACCGACATGTCGACGATCACTTCAGCCGTGCAAAACCTGGACGGCATGCCGATCGATATCCTGATCAACAATGCCGGCATAGTGGGGGAACTCAGGGATCCGGGCCAGCAATTCGGCAACCTGGACTTCGACGCTTATCCCCAGTACATCAACGTCAATGTTGCCGGGCCGCTCAGGGTCAGTGAGGCGTTTTACGACAACGTTGTCGCTAGTGAGCAGAAGAAGATCGTTGCGATTTCTTCCGTCTCCGGATCGATTGGAACAAGACACGGACGTCAGAAGGGCGGCGTCGGACCGCCCGCGCGATACTGGTACGACACCAGCAAGGCGGCGCTCAATATGGCGTTTGTCGCGTTGGCAATTGACGCTATCGATGACGGTGTTTCGGTGGCGGTTTATCATCCAGGGTTGGTCCTCGTCGAAAGGACCAAAAATTACGGCGTTCCCGAAGATTTTTATACGACAGTTGATGAGAGTGTCACCAACTTACGCGAGCTATTCGCGGAACTCTCTCCAGCAACGACGGGTCGATTCCGTACTCACGATGGCGAGTCAATGCCCTGGTGAGTGATCAGCCGCCGGGGACATCGGCTGCCGATCAATAGATCCGGCATCACTGCTATTCCATACACTCGAAATTGGTGCCCAAATTGGGCATCGAGTTGATTTGAGCTGCTCGCAATCGCCCGCTGGGCGGGCTCCTACATTGCTAAATAGAATTGTAGGAGGCCGCCCAGCGGGCGATGCCCATGATCTGACGGAAATCGCGTGCCGGGAAAAAAGTGGAGTCCGGCAGCTGGATTTTTCTTAATGATGAATTGAGAAAAACACCACAAACTATTGTTTTATAAAAACTAACTAGCTTTTTAAATAAAAACCTCAGCCATTCATCAGACCGTAATCAGGGTTTGATCAGTTGTCCCAGTCGCCCTTACGCCATCCTTAATCTCACATTGGATGGCACGACAAAAGGGAATAGACATGGACAAGCTACTGTTGATTGGATTGACGTTGATATTGAGCGCCTGCGGTGGCGGACCCACTGCTGCCCCACGAACTAAAAACCGATCGTAATATTACGAATTCGCGGCTGAAGCCGCTCCCACAGTCTTGCGCATGCCCCGTGGGGGCGGCTTCAGCCGCGAATTCTTAGTATCACGATCGGTTTTGAGTTCGTGGGACAGCAGTGGTTTCGACCTCGTCGAATCTGCGGCCGCTCCTTTCCCAATCAGGAGTTACGTTGACTCTCCTTACCGCATTTGTTACATCCACGTTATGAAAATATATAACGTGCTGGGCTTTACCATACTTGCGTCGCAGATCCTGATATCAGCGGTTCTGGCGCCAGATTCTCTCGGGGTATATTGGGGAGTGGTCGTCGGCTTCGGCTACTTGTTGATTTCCTGGTTTATGGGCGGACTTTATCTGTCCGACATGATCCACTTAGGCATAGCGCACCGGGCTTTAGAATATAAAGACTGGTTCATCAAAACGGTGACGCTGGTCAATAATGCCTTTTTCGTTTACGTCGATCCCGTGAGTTGGGTCAATCGCCACCGGCTGCATCATAAGTTCTCGGACCATGCCGGCGATCCCAACAAGCTGGGCGCTGATGGTTTTTGGAAAACGATGTATCTGTGTCTTGTGCCCTACCCGGTCACGGACAATCTTGCCAACGACGACATCCTCAAGACCTGGCCGTTCCGCTTGACCTCACATCCGCTGTTCATGCTCATCTCTCCGGTTCTCAGCTGCGGCCTGTTGTGGTTGTTCGTTCGGGACTGGACATTCGCCATCGCGGTTTGGGCCGGCGTGCGGGTTTTCGCACTGTGGGTCAACATGGTGCAGAACTACTGGACTCACGATCGTCGCTGGGGCACACGCACTTATGATGATGCCGGCGATAACGCAATGAACATCGGCCACTGGCTGCCGGTAATGTCGACCTTCAGCGCGTGCTGGCAAAACAACCACCACCACTATCCGCATCTCCTGCGAACCACTCACGCTCCAGGCGAATTCGATTTCGGTTATATGACGGTGCGGGTCATGAGCGCCCTGGGGCTGGTCAAGGCTTCCAATACGGGGAAGGTCAAACCCGACGACCTGGTTCTCGCAAAAGTCGCCCTCTGAGGGCGGCTTAGCCCCGTTTGAACGGGAAGACGAACTGGCGGAAGAACCCCGGCGGCATTGAACTATCGATCAGGCCATACTTCTCTGGCCAGGCGTCTTTCGGCAGATAGTAAGTCCCGAACAGTTTGTCGATGATCGGAAAATGGATGGCGAAGTTAACGTCGATCGCATCCGGATCCGCCGCGTGATGCCAGTGGTGATAGCGGCACGTCACAAAGTAGGGCTCGATCCAGCGTGTACGTGGACGAAAATCTGTGTGTGAGAACGTCGCGTGAAAGGCGACGAAGACAAGATATCCTGCCATCACACCCTGTGAAAACCCTAGCAAAGTCATAGGGATAAGGATCAAACCTCGTGTAACTAGTATATCGACGAAGTGTGAGCGTGAGCCAGCGATCCAGTCCATCGTCTTGATGGAGTGATGCACGGCGTGGAAGGGCCAGAGGAACGAAAACTGGTGGAAGGCCCGGTGGATGGTGTACTGAAACAGGTCCGCCGCAAAAATGGCCAACGGGAATTGTATGATGAACGGCAAGCCCCCTACTGTTTCCATTAGCGCCGGGATCGCAAACCATTTCGACGCGAAAGTCGCAGGTAGCAGTATCGCGAAGGTAGTCAGCTGTGCGGGCAGATGGGTGGCCACAAAATAGAAAGTGTCGGTGGTCCACTCAGGCCGGAACGTACTTTGCTCCGGATGGCGTGGCCAGAGCCGCTCTAACGGGACGAACACCAGCGTCATCACCAACAGGTCGAGGAGGAACCAGTCAAAGCCGATACCGACTTTCGATGCGACTTCTTCCGGCAAGGACGTGCTGGCACCGCCAAAGAGCGCCGCAGCCAAGCCTAGAAAGACACCGGTCAGGCCCAGGACCTTGCGTTCACGCACGATCGCAGAGATAGCGCCGAGCACGAGCGCTGCGGCGATCATTGCCTGGATAAGCACGCGTATGATTTCGACCGGATAGAACTCGCGGGCCTCGGGAAGCGTTAAGAGCCCGGGGAAATGCAGTGTAAGGACCCCGCCAAGTCCGAGCACGCCGAAGAAGACAGATGCCGTACCGCTAACCCAGCCGGTCCCCAGTTGGGTCGACTGTGAATCGCCGAATAGTCTGTTAAAGAAAGCGTCGGACATTTCTTTTCTCCGCAACAGTCGGTTTGTGCGTGTGTCGCACAGGCCGGATCTTGCCTAACCAGTCAATTAGCAGCATAAGTGATTGATACGGGCTATCGTAGTCGCGAGTTCACGTTCGCGTGAAATTGGTCGAAATTTTGCTCGGCGGTGTGACGTGATACCGGGAAAAGTGCCGGGCTAGGCTGATCAGGTAATGGGTCGTGTCCATGGCTGTCTCACAAAATTGTGGCCAGCTGTCCTATTTGGCATTCGCGGCTGAAGCCGCTCCCACGGGCATGCGCAGGACTGTGGGAGCGGCTTCAGCCGCGAATGCCCAATCGGGCACCAGCGTACAAAATTCGCTCCGAGCCTTTTTTCAAACAACCGCTACGATTATTTGAGCGTGACCCAGATAAGATCGATCGTTGTGTCACCCGTGTTACCGGATTCGTGTCCCTCGCTTGACGGGACCGGGTCCATCCAGCCTACCGAGCCGGCTTCCGAAAAAGGAAACGGTTCGGTTTGCACGCCGCCGCTGCGCCCTGACCAGATGCCACCCTTTATGTGGATGTAGAGCTGGTTGCCGGGATGAGCGTGAAGGCCCTCCCACTGGCCTGGTTCAACCTGCACTCGCTGCACGATCACCCGGTCGTTTTCCAACAGTAATTCCAGCGGGATGTTCGGGTAAATTTGCGGCGCATGCTCGATCTCGGGAGCAATTGGTGCATCGTCCTTCAGGGTTACCCAGATCAGGTCGATGGGCGTATCACCAGTGTTGCCGGATTCGTGGCCCTCGCTCAATGGGATCGGTTCCATCCAGCCTACCGCGCCGTCCTCACTAAACTCACCCGTGTAGGTGGGTTCACCGCCGGCGCGGCCAGACCACTCGCCGCCCTTGACGTGCACGTAGACCTGGTTGCCGGGATGAGCGTGCAGGCCCTCCCATTCCCCGGGACCCACGATGAATCGCTGCACCACGACGTGCTCGTTCTCCAGCAGCACCTCACCGCCGGGGTTATCCAGGTTGGGGTAGGTCAGCAGGAATTGCTGATCGGTTTCAGGCGCTTGCTCCGCGGCGATCGTATCTTGTGTGCCGTTGATGCAGACAGCAACGAACAGGATTAATGCTGTGTTAAAAGTCAGGCTGCGTTGCATTGTAATCTCCTGAAAAGTAAGCCGGCAATCGCCCGCTGGGCGGGCTCCTACATTGCTAGTTAGAATCGTAGGAGCCCGCCCAGCGGGCGAAATCTCAAACCACAAAAAGTACTGGAACAATGCACCAAACCGCGCCTTACGCGACACTAGTGGGTCGAACCCATTTAATGGTTATTGTCCATCCGGTGTCGACACTCGATGAATAAATTCTGAAATTACTTCGTCTGCCACTTCAGCGAATTCTCCTGCATCGAAAAACGAGCCCCTGCAGGCGGTGCATTCTTCGTACTGGATATGCGCGCGCTGTTGATCGACCATGCGAATCATGCCGCCACCGCATCTGGGGCAGCGGTAACGATCGATTTCATTGGTTTGCTTGCCTTTGACCGGATCGCCTGTATCGATCGCTGCTGCCGCGTTTTTGTTACGTAGCGAATAGCTTTCTCCGGCATCAAACCAGAGGCCTTTGCAGTTTTTGCAACGATCAACTTCGACGCCTTCATACACGAGCGTTTCCATGTCGTTTTTGCACTTGGGACAAAGCATCGCACCGGTCCTTCATTCGTTGATCACGTTCTGATTGAAGAGCGGATCGCGTACCGTTTTTACAAAATCGAATGCACTAGCGCAGCCTCGCCGCTATTCCATTCAACGTCTCGCTGAGCCCGGCCCGCCGTTTATTCGTGATGGCGTCGCCACCACTATCGTTAAGGGCCATTGATAACATTTCCAGGTTTTTCGCCAGGCCTTCGTCACTCGCGCCGCTTTCGAGCTTTGCTGCCGAACGCTCCAGCGCCTCATTGAGGTCATCGAGCATCATTTGCGACAGCCCGTCGCCACGCTGCAATTGATCGATGTATGCACCAGCCACAACCGGCTCGGCCGGCCAGGTCACCTGGAACTGCTGCTGCGGGTTAAACTGCTCGTCCTGGTTGGCAACGATTGCCGCGGCAATCTCGTTTGCGGACAGATATTCGCTGGGTAGCATCGCAAGCACGTCCATCCCACGCGCGATCTCGGTGCCATAAATCTTGCCTTGGTACCAGTAGGTCGACCAATAGCCACCGAGGATCAAATGCTCCTCGTGGATAGGACCGCGGTCGAAGTACGCAATCTCGATCGGGTCGGCTGAGTCAGTGAAATCGATCACCGAGATGCCGCCCTGGTACCAGGCCTGGACGAAGATGTCGCGGCCCGGGACCGGTATGACGGAGCCATTGTGCGCCACGCAGTTTTCCTGCTCGACTTGCGGTGCCGGCAACTTGAAGTAGCTGCGGAACTCGAGCTTGCCATCGACGATGTCATAGATTGCATCCGCGCCCCATTCCCGCGGATCGTAAGTGCGACAACGCGGTCGGGCGCCACCGCCCCACTCATCCGTGAACAGGACCTTGGTGCCGTCGTTGTTAAAGGTAGCCGAGTGCCAGTAGGCAAAACCCTTATCGAGAACCTCGTCAATGCGCGTGGGATTCAACGGGTCGGAGATGTCAAACAGGATGCCGTTGCCAGAGCACGCGCCTGCGGCAATGCCGAGTTCCGGGAACACGGTGATGTCATGGCATTGGTTGGTCTGGTTGGTCTCTTGCGTGTCATCGCCGTGATCGCCACCTTGCCAGAGGCCAGCCAGCCTGCCCGTCTCCGGATCGGCGAATACGGCGGGGCTTGAGACGATACGTGACTTCGACGGATCGTCTACCGGGATTTCGATGACGTCGATACGAAACAGTGCGGTTCGTTCGTCGCCGGGCGTCTCGTCAAAGCAACCATCCAGCTCTTCCCCTTTGCGCACAGACGATGTGCCGGAGTTGTAGACAATGATTTTGCCGTCTTCGCCGGGACCTGAGACGACCGAATGCGTATGAGAGCCGCGACAGGTCTGGACCTGGCCCACTTGTCTCGGCCGTTCGAGGTCGCTGATGTCGAAGATGCGCAGGCCGCGGAAACGATCCTGGCTGATGTCCTCGTTGATGCCCTCGAGCCCGCAGTCAATCCGACCGCGAGTCTGTTCCACCGACATGATCAACAAGTCACCCACAATGGAGACATCGCCCTGTCCGCCCGGGCAGACCACTGAGCTATAAAGCTCAGGCAAACCATCTTCCTGCAGTTCGTAAACGTTGAAGCCGTGGTAGCTACCGGTCACCAGTTTGTCGCCGGAGAAGGCCATGTCGGTGTTGGAGAAACTTAATAGTGGCGAGCGTTCGCCCCATTCGGTGTCATCAACATTCTGCTCATCGACTTCTTTAGACTCGTCAGAGTCTTCCACCGGTATCGCCAGCGGCAGGCCGGCCGGATTCTGCGGATCGAAGAATCCCGGTGGCTTGGGCAGGGTAGCGACAAGCTCCATGTTCATGATCGCCTGTCCGGCATCCTCGAAGCCGGGTGAGAGCCCGGCGCGGGCATCCGTAGACAAGCTGACCAAAATCGCATTCATGCGTTCGATCTCGGTAGTCTGGTCGTTGGTGACGTCGTCCGTAAACTGGAACAACACCGGGTCGTAAGCCGAACCCGGTAATTCGAGCAGTTCTACGACCATCTTCACCGCGCCTTCATGGTGGGTGATCATCAACTGCAGGAACAGGCGATCGAAATCCGTACCTTCGGCGGCGGCGAGATCAGCCATCTGTTCGGGTGAAGCCATGCCGGCCATCTTGTGCGATGTGTGCATCGCATCATGTGCGGTTGGCTCCGGAATGGGCTCGCCACGCTCACGTAACCACTGCTGCATAAACGCGATCTCGTCTTCCTGTGACGCATTGATGCGCCCGGCAACGTCATTGAGCTCCGGGCGATTGGTGCGATCGGTCACCAGTTCGGCCATCTGGATGGCCTGGTTATGGTGCGGAATCATATCCGTCATGAACTGCGTATCGTCCGGCGAGTGGCTCGTATTGGCAATCTCGATAGCTTCCTCGGCGGTGAGGTCACGTGCCGATTCACCGGGAGCACCCGGCTGAACGATGGGTGCTTCCTGGGCCGTGCCGATGCTTGCCTGGCACAGCAAAATCACGCTCAAGGTCGCGTAACGAACCAGTCTACTCAGGGAATCAGAGAATGCGGTCAATGGAATCACTCCTGTTGTTGGTCTTGTTATTGGAGGTCGGTCAGCCTTTCGCTCGCCACAATTTACCAGAAGGTGAGCGAAGATTGTGGGGAATTGGCATCGTCTGTTGCGGCTAGCCCTGCCCTCGTGTTCATCGGAGTTACGGTCACTGTCCCTATATCTGTTCATCGGAGTTACGGTCACTGTCCCTATATCTGTCAATGTGCCTGGCAGATCGAAGGGTTTGGTAATGTGGCATTATCGACTCTGGATAGCGGATATCACCGCAAATCAGTCTCAATCAGGATCTATCAAATGAAACGTCTGTCACTACCCGCGAGCACCATTTTCGCACTGAGCGTATTTTTAATTTCGTGTTTCATCTCTTCGGACAGCGTTGCCGAGGAAGAGCAGGTACTGCATTTTGGCTACGGCTCCAACATGTCAGAGACGTACATGAAGCAATTCACGCCGAGTCTCGAGTATCTAATGAATGCGCAACTGCCAAATTTTGAAATCCAGTTTCGCAAATACTCAGAGGACATGGGCGGCGGCATCAGCAGCATCATCGATAAGCCTGGCGGGATGATCTATGGCGTTCTCTATTGGATTCCAAAAAAGGAAATAGAAGCGCTCGATATTCTTGAGGACGTACCGCTCGGCATATACAAGCGGGAAACATTCCAGGTGCTGGGCGAAGATGGTGTGTGGTATAGCGCGGATCTTTACCGGGTAACCGAGCCCAAGGGTCCATACGAGCCAGCCAGTCAATATCTGGACCTGATGATCGCGGGATCCACGGAACACAACATCAACCCTGAGTGGGTAGCGAAACTCAAGGAGATGCGTGCCAGCCAGGAATAGCTCTACGCCAGGGGCGCGGGGATGCGGCACCTGATTGGTATCGTTTCGTTACGGGCTCAGTCCTTTGGCGTTAGCTTGAGCAGCCGTCCCTCGCTGCCTTCATCCTCATCCTCCAGCACCCAGAGCTCGCCCTCCGGTCCCTGCACGATACTGCGAATGCGCGCGCCCAACACGTGACGAGCAACCTCACGTGCGCTTTCGCCATCTGTTTCGATGTGCACGATTGCCCGCGATGAAAGACCGGCTGCAAGAAAATCACCTTTCCAGTCCGGGAACTGGTCGCCGGTATACAGCATCAGGTTGCCCGGAGAAATAACGGGCGTCCACCACGCCGCGGGTTTCAGGAATTCGGGGCGCGTATCGTGGTTGGGGATCTCGCGACCGCTGTAATGTTCGCCATTGGAGACCAGCGGGTAACCGTAGTTGCCTGCTCGCATCACCCGGTTCAGTTCGTCGCCACCCGCCGGACCCATCTCTATGTTCCAGAGTTGGCCGTCACTATCGAATGCGATGCCGAGCGGATTGCGGTGGCCGAGCGACCAAATCTGTCCGTAGACACCCTCATCATCCACCAACGGCTCTTGCTCGTGATAATCAACGAAAGGATTGTCCTCCGGAACCGATCCGTCGTCGTTCAGACGCAGGATCTTGCCGATGTTGGCCTGCATGTCCTGGGCAGGCGTGAACTTCTGCCGATCACCCGACGAGATCCAGAGGTAGCCATCCTTGTCGAACAACAAGCGATGGCCGTAGTGTCCCCTGCCGACGACTTTCGGGTACTGCCGCCAGATAACTTCTGCGTCAGACAGGTATCCGCCACGCTCGGTCTCGTTAAGTACTGCCCTTGTAACCGCGGCGCCGCGGGTACCGCCTTTACCAGCTTCAGCGTAGCTCAGGTAAACAAGTCCGTTCTCGGCAAAATCCGGGTGCAAGGCAACATCGCCCAGACCACCTTGTCCGCCATAGTCCACATCCGGCATGCCACCAATGGCACGGGACTTTTGCCCGTTCTGGCTGACGATGAGGAGGTTTCCTTTCTTTTCCGTCACCAGCATGCGTCCGTCGGGCAGGAACGCCAGTGCCCAGGGCTCATCGAACGAAGTGATCGGTTCAATTTCAAACGGCAGGTCGTTTTGCGCCTGTGCGCTGAAACTTATGCTTGCTATGAGGAAAATACTCAGCGTCATCGCCAATAGTCGTTGCATCTTTCAGTACCTGGGTTAATTGGGTTTCGTGTCGGCTAATCACTTTAACGAACGAGGAGAAACGGCGCCAGCCGATTTAGTTCTTAGTGCGGACATCCGGTGAGAAAATCACTCTGACTCCTTTGTCTTTGGGCCGCCACAAGCGGCTTTTCTCCAGCCATTCTTGGCGAATTGGCTCCGGGGATCGGTAATCAGACCAATATCGTCAATTCATCATCTACCCATCAGGCACATGTGCAGTGTCTCGAGCAGAATCCTCACATTGACTTCACCGATGACATGCCAGATCAAGGGGATTCGAATGAGTAACAAAGCGATAGCAGAGAATAAAGAGAATGTGCTGACCGCAGCCGTATTGCTTCTAGTGGTCTTTTGCCTCACAGGATGCGGCGGTACGAAGATTCTCAATAATCCAAAGAACCTCGAATTGCAGGGGCCGCTGGTGGTCGAGTCGGATACCCGGCTGACCGCTGGCCTCGACTGGGTCATCGTGCGTGACGGACCGGGAACCTGGTCGAAGAATGCAGACTGGGATGAGTATCTGATTCGTGTGCACAACACGGCAGATAGCGAAATTTCGATCGAAAGCATCGTTATTTATGACTCACTGGAAACGATGATCACGACAAACTCCAGCCGAAGGCAACTCATCAATGGAAGCAGAGCAGCGTCGAAACGCTACAATAAGGAGGGGCTCAAAGTTAAAGCTGGCCTTGGTGGCATTGGGCTCGTCGCTATTGGTGGCACCTCTCTTGTATCCGGTGCAGCGCTCGGCTCGGCCGCTCTTTTTTCAACGGGCACGACCGCGGCAGCGGCAGGTGTGGTGGCTGCCGGAGCAATTCTTGCCGCACCCGTACTTGTTGTCGGCGGCATTTTCCGTGGCGTGAACAATAGCAAGGTAGCCAATGAAATAGAGGATCGGCAAACGAATCTGCCATTGACGTTGAACGCCGACGATGCAACCGCCATGAATATTTTCTTTCCGCTGTCACCATCGCCGACCAGAATCGAGATCGGTTACTCGGACGCAGACGGTCAGCATCTGTTGACAATAAACACGGCCGAAGCGCTAGGCGGGTTGCACCTGCGAGCGCCCGAGCCAGAGACCGCCTCTGATTAAAAGCGAGTTGAATAGCGCCTGCCGAGTCAGCTATCAGCGCGACGCGGCCACACCGCGTGTTTCATCCGGATGTGAATGTTATATTGCGACTCCGCAAGCGTCATCGTCGAACGTGGCGCTGTGACTAACGCCGAATAATAATAAACGGGGCGCTATGTACGACAGTTTTCTTGCTTTTATCAACTACCTCAGTTATTTGTTGTGGGGACCACCGACGATGATATTCATCGGCTTCGTTTCGGTTTACCTCACAATTAAGACCCGCTTTTACCAGGTCAGCCATTTCGGCTACATCATGCGCAGTACGTTCGGACAGTTGTTCGATCGTTCCGGCGATGAGAACGAAGACCGCATGACGCCGTTCCAGGCAACGACGACGTCGCTGGCCGGTACCGTCGGTATGGGCAATATGGCCGGCGTAGCAACGGCGTTATCGATCGGCGGGCCAGGCGCTATTTTCTGGATGTGGGTACTGGCTTTCTTTGGCATGATCACCAAAGCAGCTGAAATCACGATTGCCGTGCATTACCGGGACATTGACGAACATGGCCATATCAATGGCGGTCCTATGTACTACATTCAGCGAGCGCTCGGCTGGAAATTCCTTGCAATCCTGTTCAGCATAGGCATCACCATCAATGCCTTTTTCAGCTCTTCATTGCTGCAAGCGCACACCGTCGGTCGGGCGTTCGACGCAACCTATGGCATCAATCCCTATTTGACCACGGCAGTCATGGCCATTATTACGGCGTCCGTTGCAGTGGGCGGCGTTCGCCGCATTGGACGATTCTGCGAAAAACTGGTGCCGCTGATGACTACCCTTTACATGGCGGCCGGCCTTGTGATCGTCATCGCTAATCTGCCGCATCTGCCGGACGTATTTGCACAGATATTCAAGTATGCGTTCGCGCCGGCTCCTGCACTTGGCGGATTCGCGGGTGCCGCCGTCATGTCAGCGATTCAAATGGGTATGGCGAGAGGCATGCTGTCCAATGAGGCCGGCCTGGGCACGGCGCCAATGGTGCATGTAAATGCTGAAACAGAACATCCATTCAAGCAGGGGTTATGGGGTGCGGCAGAGGTATTTATCGATACCACAATAGTCTGCACGATCACCGCCGTGATAATCCTGTCTTCGGGTGTCCTGGCAGGCGGCAGCACCGGCATCGAAATGTTACTCGCTGCATTTGCTACATTTTATTCGCCGGAACTTGCGGGCGCGTTCATTTCAATCTCAATACTCACGTTTTGCCTGTCAACGCAGATCGGCTTTTTTATCTACTTTAAAACCGCCATGGTGAGTTTGTTCGGTGAGAACGTGTTTCGTTTTGTGAAATGGATATATTTCATGCCTGGTGTAATATTTGCCGGCATTACTAACGTTGATCAGCTTTGGGCGCTGGCAAACATATCCGTCGTCGTCAGTGCGTTGCCGAACCTGGTCGCGTTGTTAATGCTTGGCGGTGTGTTCGTCACGTTAATGCGTGACTATCTCAACGGGAACTACGAGTACGCCACCGCCATAGTCGACAAGAACAAGAATTACGTCAAAGTCGCTGGCACTTTATAACTTTCTGATTTCTGGAGTATCGAATAAATGGCAACACATCGCCTTGATGAGACCGCAGCCGGGGTCTATATCATTTCCGCCACACCGTTCACCGAAGAAGGTGAGCTCGATCTGGATAGCGCAACACGACTGGTCGACTTCTATATCGACAAGGGCGTTACAGGGATCACTATTCTCGGAATGATGGGCGAGGCACCAAAACTTTCGGCGGAAGAGTCCGGGAAATTTTTGTCCGCCGTCCTGGATCATGCAAACGGCCGTCTGCCCATCATTGTCGGCGTGTCGCACGCAGGTCTGGCCAATCTTACTTCGCTGGCAAGAATCAGCATGGACAAGGGCGCCGCAGGCGTCATGATTGCACCGACAACCGGTCTCGGCACAGACGAGAAAATCTACAATTATTTCAGCCAGGTGTTTGCAGCGCTTGGCAATGATATTCCGGTTTGTTACCAGGACTATCCCTACTCCACAAAGTCGGAAACTTCTGTCGCCGTGTTCAACCGGCTGGTCACAGATTTCGATCAGCTGGTTATGCTGAAACATGAGGAGTGGCCAGGACTGTTCAAAGTCACGCAGGTCCGGCAAACAGCAGAACAACAAGGCATTCGACGAGTGTCTATCCTGGTCGGTAATGGCGGCTTGTATCTCCCGCAGGAATTACAGCGCGGTGTTGACGGCGCGATGACCGGGTTTGCTTATCCGGAAATGCTGGTTGAGGTTGTACGCCTGCACCATGCCGGTGAGGTCGACAAAGCTGAAGATCTGTTTGACGCCTACTTGCCGATTGTTCGTCATGAACAGCAACCCGGTTGGGGGCTTGCGGTGCGCAAAGAGATTTTGCATCGGCGTGGCGTAATTACTTCGTCGAAGGTCCGTGCGCCAGGGCCGAAGTTGACCGCAACCGATCACGCGGAATTGACCCGACTTATGGACAGGCTTGAGCGAAACCTGGAGGCTTTGTGATATGGATCTTGGATTGAAAGGCAGGAAGGCACTACTACTGGCATCGAGTCAGGGCCTTGGACTTGGCGTCGCGACCACTTTGTGTGCGGAAGGTGCCGACGTCCTCATCTGTGGACGTGTGGAAGATAAATTGCGTGATGCCGCTGACGTTCTTAACGCCTCCGGACCTGGCAAGGCGTCTTATGTCGTTGCCGACCTCGGCGATTCATCGGCGGCCGCCTCGCTTTACGCGGCCGCTACAGAGTCTCTTGGTAGCGTGGATATACTCGTTAACAATACGGGCGGGCCGCCACCAGGCACAGTCGAGGCGCAGGTAACGGATACCTGGCAAAGTCAGTTCGACACAATGGTCGTGCGCTTGATAGAAATCACGAATCTCTGTCTGCCGGGAATGCGACAAAACGGCTGGGGTCGAATTCTGACGCTGGCTTCATCCGGAATCCAGCAACCGATTCCAAACTTAAGTATTTCGAATACCATTCGCTCGGCACTTGTTGGTTGGAACAAATCGTTGTCGAATGAAATTGCTGCGGACGGTGTCACGGCGAATATCCTTGCACCGGGGCGAATCAACACGGCCAGAACTGAACAGTTGGATGCCGCTGCTGCCGAACGACAGGGGAAAACAGTTGCTGAGATCAACGCTGCATCAAGAGCAACTATTCCGACCGGCCGCTACGGTGACGTTGCTGAATTCGGTTCAGTGGCTGCTTTCCTCGTCAGCACACGGGCGAGTTACATCACCGGCAGCGTTATTCGTTGTGATGGTGGCTCCATTCGCAGCGTCTGACTACGGCGGCCAATATGAGTAAATTTGATCTGAAAATCAGCGGCGGAACCGTTGCCAATTCGGCAGAAACATTCACTGCAGATGTCGGCATCAGGGATGGACTGATTGTTGCCATTGGCAAGTCGATCGGCGACGCGGACAGAGAAATAGACGCAAGCGGCAAGCTGGTTTTGCCGGGCGGTATCGAAGCGCACTGTCACATCGAACAGGAGTCCTCCGGAGGCATCATGACCTTCGACGACTACTATTCAGGCAGCGTTTCCGCTGCCTATGGCGGTAACACCTGTTTTGTACCCTTTGCCGCACAACACCGCGGGCAAAAGCTCAAAGACGTACTCGAAACCTATCATCATCGTGCCGCAACAAAATCCGTTATCGATTACTCCTTTCACCTGATTATTTCCGACCCAACTGACAAAGTTCTGCACGAGGAGCTGCCACTTGCCATTGAACAGGGCATTACATCATTCAAGGTGTACATGACCTATGACAGTCTGATAGTTGATGATGGCCAGCTACTGGATATATTGGAAACGGCGAAAAAGCACGGCGCACTAACGATGGTCCACGCGGAAAACAACGCGATGATCAAGTGGATCAGCGACAAGCTGGTTGATTCAGGTCACGGCGCGCCAAAGTACCACGCGCCCAGCCATCCACGGACAGCCGAGTCAGAAGCCATCAATCGCGCCATTGCGCTTGCCAGTTTTCTGGATACACCGATACTCATTGTGCATGTATCGACAGAAGCCGGCGCCAGGATTATTGCCAAAGCGCGCTATGCCGGACATAAGGTTTTTGGTGAGACCTGTCCGCAGTACATGTTCCTCAATGCAGAGCAGATGGACCTCCCGGATATGCACGGCGCAAAATTCTGCTGCAGCCCGCCGCTTCGGGACAGGGCATCACAGGAAGAAATCTGGCGTTGTGTGCAAAACGGCACGTTCCAGGTTTATTCGTCTGATCATGCACCGTATAAATTTGATGAAAGCGGTAAATTGCACGCCGGACCGAAACCGGATTTCAAGAAAATTGCGAATGGGCTCCCGGGTATCGAGTTGCGCCTGCCGCTGCTGTTTTCCGAAGGTTATATCAACGGCCGCATCTCACTAAATCATTTTGTGGCGTTGGCGGCTACCAATGTATCGAAGATCTACGGTCTTGATCATTGCAAAGGATCAATTACCGAGGGCAAGGATGCTGACATTGCTATCTGGGATCCGGATGTTAAACGAACGATTCGGGCCGAAGACATGCATGACGATATGAATTTCACTCCCTACGAAGGCATGCAAATCACCGGCTGGCCGACTACGGTGATTCAGCGCGGAAATGTGCTCATTGAAAATGATGAGTTAATCGCTGCAAGGGGTTGCGGTGAATTCGTTCCGCGACAAAAAATTGACTGCACCGGAATGCCGGGCGTTCTTGCGCCGGAACTCGATCCAGACAAAAATTTTGGCGTTGACCTGGGATTGTAGCAATGGCTCGTTTGCTCATCATAAATCCAAACTCGAATGCGAGCGTTACGCAGGGACTGCGTGAGGCGTTAGCGTTACACGAAGGCGCACAAGGCCTGGATATCGACTGCGTGGAACTGGCCGATGGGCCGTTTGGTATAGAAACGGACGAGGACAGGCAAAGCGTAGTGCCATTACTGGTACACGAGATATCGTCACGACAGGCGGACTATGATGTATTCGTTATCGCCTGTTATTGCGATCCGGGGTTGACCGAATGCAGGGCGATTTCCGGGAAGCCTGTTCTCGGCATTAACGAGAGTGCGGCTGCACTGTCTGCATCGTTAGGCGCAAAATTTGGCGTGCTCGCGCTGGGAGCGGAATCCATCGAGCGTCACATCGCCTACGTGCGTGAAATTGGCATGCAGGACTATCACGCAGGCGAACGGCCACTCAATATCACTGTTGATGAGTCCGCTAACGATCCGAATACATTGCAAAAGATAATAGAAACTGGCCGCGAGCTGATCGAGAAGGACGGGGCCGAGACGCTGGTCCTGGGTTGTGCGGGTATGGCGCGACACAGACAGGCTGCAGAAGAGGCGCTTGGCGTACCGGTCATCGACCCGGTGCTGGCGGCGGCAACTCTGGCCCTGCAAGCACTGCAAAACGGCCGCTCCTGACTGAACCTGTCGGTTCAATACGGGCATGACTACGTGCCCGCCTTTTCCTATGAACAATTGCGTAGAATGAACTGAATATGTCCCGAATCCTCAGAATTTTCGCATTGATTCTTGCCGGCGAAATGATCTTCGCACTGCCTTTTCATACGCAGCGGTTTTTTCGCCCTACGCTGCTGGAGGCATTCGATCTCAGTAATACGCAGCTCGGCGACATGTTTGCCGCCTATGGCGTCACCGCCATGATTTGCTACATCGTTGGCGGGCCTTTCGCCGATCGGTACCCCGCACGATCACTGCTCGCGGGATCGCTGGTCCTGACCGCCATTGGCGGTCTCTACATGGCGACCTTTCCGGGCGCACTCGGATTGACTGTGCTGTATGGCTACTGGGGCGTGACCACCATTTTCTTTTTCTGGGCGGCGCTTATCAAGGCAACCCGTGACTGGGGTGGCTCGACCTCGCAGGGAGCAGCCTTTGGCATTCTCGACGGGGGGCGTGGCTTGCTGGCAGCCGTCTTTGGTCTGCTCGCGGTCACAATCCTGGCGCTCTACTTACCTAACGAGACTGCCCGCGTTACCGATGTCGCGCGCCAGGCCGGGCTACGCAGCATTATCCTCTACTACTCGGCAATTACGCTGCTCGCGGCCGGTGTTGTCTGGATCATTATTCCGCACTCAGATAGGACGGTTCGTGAAGGACATAATCCCTTTGCCAACCTGCCGGCCGTCATTCGCCGACCCCTTATCTGGGTGCAGGCCGGAATAATCATCTGCGCCTATTGCGGCTACAAGGGGCTCGACAACTACGCACTCTATGCTGTGCAGGTGCTGGGTATGAACGAAATTGAAGCCGCCAAGCTGGCAACTTATGGCGCATACATTCGACCGATCGCATGCGTAACGGTGGGACTTGTTGCGGACCGCTTCGATTCGGCCCGTTCGATCGGCGTCATGTTCATAATGATGGCAGCTTCATACAGCGTGCTCACTGTCGCCACACCTGAAACGGTTGCACTCAACACTATTTATGCGAACCTGATTGTCACATTCTTTGCCGCATTCGCGCTGCGCGGCGTCTACTACGCGTTGCTCGAAGAGACAAAAACACCAAAACACCTGACTGGTACGTCGGTAGCCGTCATTGCATTTGTCGGCTACACGCCGGAAGCATTCTTTGGCCCGATTACGGGACGCATTCTGGATGCCAACCCCGGTGTCCAGGGACACCTCAATTTTTTCGCGTTTCTCGCCGCGATTGCGGTTATCGGAATCGCGATGACCGCAATACTGATATGGCTCAAGAGAAGACAGCGTGTACGACACGCGGCGTTGTCTACTCCCGGTAATGCCTGAACCGAATTACGGGGACAGTGACCATAACTATCTATCTCTGGTCGAATTAGGGGGACAGTGACCATAACTACCTGTCTCTGGTCAATCGTACTCCTGGATATAACTGGAGAATTTGAATAATTGTGGTCACTGTCCCCCTAACGAAATAACTGGAGAATTCGAATAGTTATAGTCACTGTCCCCCTAACTCCGCCAATCGTACTCCTGGATATAACTGGAGAATTTGAATAATTGTGGTCACTGTCCCCCTAACGAAAT